>Ga0265331_10000245_pt1 | contig 65106 bp, 57 predicted proteins | sample 41923metaG_FD_202088 | JGI IMG/M metagenome (GOLD analysis project Ga0265331, IMG submission 202088) | Rhizosphere microbial communities from Carex aquatilis grown in University of Washington, Seatle, WA, United States - 4-19-23 metaG | ecosystem: Host-associated > Plants > Roots > Rhizosphere... | reverse complement strand
TGGGAGCTTGACGGCAAGTTGGGCGTCGATATCGTGCTCTTCGACGGCGAGGAGTTGGTCTACGACGAGGCTGGTGAGTATTTTCTGGGTTCGACGTATTTTGCACGCACATACGCCGCCGACCGGTCGAAGGAACGTTATCGTTGGGCCGTGCTGCTGGACATGGTCGGCGACCGCGACCTGCAAATCTTCCGCGAGGGAAACAGCGTCGGCTGGCGCGACACCAAGCCGTTGGTCGAGGCGATTTGGTCCACGGCTAAACGGTTGGGGATTCGTGAGTTCGCCTCTGGGCGTGGGCACGAGATTCGCGATGACCATTTGCCGTTGCACGAAATCGCCAAGATCCCGGCCTGCGACATCATCGACTTCGACTACCCGTATTGGCACACCGAAGGGGACACGCCCGAGCGGTGCTCGGCCTTGAGCCTCGCCAAGGTCGGCTGGGTGTTGCAGGAATGGCTTAAATCGGCCGTGAAGTAGACCTTGAACTTTGTCACGCTCTACCTGATTCCGTTGGCAATCGTGGTGCTGTCAGGCTTCTTAATGGCCTGGCACGTGCGGCAATGGCGTGTCGAACAGGCCGGCGATCAGAATGCAGACGATCACCGCTATCAGCGTGGCCGGTTTCGCCGCCGAATGCAATCGAGCGCGATGCTATGCCTGGCCGGCGTCGCCATGGTTGTCGGACAGCTCATTCGCGCGAAAGAGCAGCCGTCGCTCTACGTATTCTTCTGGTGGGGCGTGGCAATCTTGGTTCTGTGGGTCATGGCTCTGGCACTGGCCGACATCCTCGCGACGCGGCAGCACATCGCTCGGCTCAAGCGGCAACGAATCGTCGAGGAGGCCAGGTTGCGCGCCGAACTGGCGCGGGCAAACGCGCCGAGGGGGAATGGCAAACCGACGCGGGGCGATCCGTAGAACGGAATTCATTCCGTTTTGAGCCGCGCCGGCGTGTTCGAGTGTCGCGATGGACGAAAACGGAATGGATTCCGTTCTACGAGCAGGTTGACCTTCCCCACCGGCCAATTTATGCTGGGGTTTTCGCTACGTTCTGGCGCGCCGGCCTATCCGCCAAAGCCCGATTGTTGGCTTGGTCACGGTGACTTTCGGAACTCACTGATGGATTCATTTCGGCTCTGCCTTGTCTTGGGTCCATTGGCGATTTATTTCCTGCTGATGGGAGCGATCAATCTTTCGCGCCGGCCGTTCCTGGTGACGGGCGCTCGCGACCTGGCGGCACTGGGCGTGGCAGTGGCGGGGATGGTCGTGGTGGGGCCCGTCGAACTGTTGCTCCCCGAAGACGCGATCCATGTCTACCAGTCGTACGTCTGGCTGTTGCTAGTTGTGATGTATTCGCTCTGCCTCTCGCTGATCGTGCTCTTGGCTCGGCCGCGACTGACGATCTACAACATGTCAGTCGACGAACTGCGACCGGTGCTGGCCGAAGCGGTCAGTGGCCTCGACGCTGATGCGCGCTGGGCCGGCAGCAGCCTCGCGCTGCCCCACTTGAAGGTTGAGTTGCATCTTGAGACCAGCCCGGTGATGCGAAATGTGTCGCTGGTGGCCAGCGGCGACGAGCAGAGCTACGCCGGCTGGCGGCAGCTGGAATTGTCGTTGGCGGCGCGCTTCCGCCTGGTGAAGTCGCCGCCCAACCCGGTGGGCCTGGTCCTGGCCCTGACGGCTATTCTCATGTTCGCGGCCCTGGGCTGGCAACTGGTTGCCCACCCCCAGGCCATCGCCCAAGGCTGCCGCGAAATGTTGCGGCTGTAAAGTACACGCCCCGCGCGAAGAAAGCCTGTTCGGCGAGGCCGAACAGGCGGCCGCGTAAAGTCTATTCTGCTGGAATCGAGAGCACGAAGCAGGTGCTGAACGCCGGCGAGGGCTGGAGCTTCAAGTCGCCGCCCATCTCCCTCGCCAGGCGGCGGCTGAGGGCCAGGCCCAGTCCGACACCAGGCGCCGTGTTCGCCGCGTCCGCGGCCGACTTGGAAAATGGACGGAACAGCCGACGTGCTTGCGCCAGTGCGATGCCGGGCCCATGGTCGCCAACGCGCAGCTCCAAACACCGATCCGTGCTCTCCGCCGAGAGCTGAATCCGCCGGTCGGCTGCCGTGGCGGCGTACTTGCAGGCGTTGTCGACCAGGTTGAATAGCACCTGTTCGACGGCCGATGCGTCGGTGCGCACCTGGATCCGTGCCACACGTTCGTCCAATTCGACGACGAGTGCCATATTCGCCTGCTCGGCTCGGCTCCGCAACCGCCCCTCCACTTGGGCCACCAGATCGTCGACCGCGACAACTTCAACGCGCCCGCGAGCACGGCCCCGTTCGAGCCGCGCATAGGCGAGCACGTTTTCAACGAGGTGCGTCAACCGCTCGGCCTCGATGCGGAGCGTGTTGAGGTAATGTTCTCGCTGCCTTTCGTCAGGCACCATCCCCTCGGCCAGCATTTCGGCATACATCCGAAACGTGGTCAGAGGAGTGCGCAGCTCGTGCGTTACTGCCGAAACAAAGGCGCCTCGGCGCTCGCTCAACGTCACGACACCCACCAGCAGTACCCCAACCGCCATGCCGGCCAACAGTACGCAACCCCATGCCACCAACAGCGACAGCCGCAACGCAGACGGGCCGGCGTCCGGTCCCAACGGGGCTTCGCCGGGTTCGAGCCTCACAGGGAGCGCCGCCAACAGCCGAGCCGGTTCCTCGCCCGGTACGGCGGGGGCCGGCACCAGGCGAACGTCGGGCAACAGGTCGCGGACCAGACTCGCGAGCCAGGCTTCGATTGATGGCCAATCGAGCCAGCAGCCTTGCAGGTAGATCTCACCGTTCGAAATCACGCGCCGGCCGAGCAACAATCGCTCGCCGATCCAGACGGGCTTCATCATTCCCGCGATCGCCGCACCGTCGGGCGCTGGAGGCGTCGCCTGCGCGTTTTGCATCAGCCGACCGGTGTTATTTTGCGTCACGTAGCTCGATCGCGCTTTGAACTCATTGAATCCGCGTACCTCTTGTTGCGCCTCGTCCGCGGCTTGATTGATCCGCGACGGCCGACGCGCGGACCGTTGCGCCGGCGTGTCGATGACCACGTTGGGTAAGATTGGTTCGTCGGGCGGGGGCAAGAGCGAGGCGAGGACGGCGGGATCGAGCCAATCGGCGAGCTCGGCCAACCTTGCTGACGCCTTTTCGAGCGCCTCAGGCGCAAGATCGCATGCCAGCGCCGCCTCGCGCGCTTCGCCGGTAGGTACTTGGGGTGAAGTCAATTCGCCGCGCGGCCCCACTTGAAAATGCAGTCGAACGTAGCATTCGGGCGCGCCCTCGGCAACAAACGGACGAAAAGCGCCGAATGGCCGCGCCCCTTCCTGTGCCACCAGGGGCGTGGCGGCCGAATCCATTCGCCACAGCGCCAGTCGCACGTTCTCTTCGAATGCCGATTCCCGCCGTGCCAGTGCTTCGGCCGCGTCGAGCCGCAGTACCGTCGCACTGGTCCAGGCCAGCGCGGCCAGCACCACCGCCAGCGCCAATGTGAATACGATTGCAATGGGCCAGGGGCGATTCACGACAATTCATCATCCTCGGTGCTCAGCCGTCCGACTTCCATGTTCCGACTGCCGATTCCACGCCGTCCCGCGCCGCGAACATGTACCCCTTTCCTCGCACCGTCAGAATCAAAGTCGGCCGCTCGGGATCGTCGCGGAGCTTTTCACGGAGCCGGGCAATGTGCATGTCGATCGTCCGCGTGGTGATCCCGCGGGGGTTGACGCGCCAGACGTGTGAAAGCAACTCCTCCCGGGCGATAGCGCGGCCGGCGTTCACTGCGAGGTAGCGGATCAACTCGCCTTCTCGCGCCGACAACTCCATCCGCCCACCAACAATAAAACGCACTTCGGCGCGGGAAAGGTCGATCACACCACCGGGGAATTGAATTTCATCAAGGTCAATCGGCCGTTCCGGTGAGCGCCGCAACACGGCCTCGACCCGCGCCAGCAATTCCTTGACGCTGAACGGCTTAACCACATAGTCGTCGGCCCCTTGCCGCAAGCCCGCCACGCGGTCGGCTTCTTCGCCGCGCGCGGTGAGAATGATCACCGGGAGCGTCGGCCGCGTGCGGCGGACTTCGCGGAGAATCTCCAACCCACCGGGTCCGGGAAGGACCAGGTCCAGTAGCAAGAGGTCATAATCGCGACTGACGGCCAGCTCCATGCCGGCCTCGCCGGTTGCCGCCTCCAACGCGCGGTAGCCCGCGAACCGCAAGGCATCGACGATCCCACGGCGGATCGCCGCGTCGTCTTCAACGGTGAGAATTTGCGGGGGCATGCTATTGAGTATAACCTGCGGGAACCAGCAAATCGCACCAGGGCATGTAAAGGAATTGTAACGTCAGCGGGCGTTCGCCAAGACGAGAATCGTGGCGATGATCCCGAGCACGCCCAACACGACGAACCACCACGAGCGGCCGGCCAACGGCGAAGTGGAGTGGACGACGTATTCGCCGCAGTAGGGGCATTGTTCGGCTTCCTCGTAGATCGCCTTCCCGCAGGCCGGACAGTCACGCATTTCGGCCGATTCGTCATCGCCTTCGTCGGGTTCCGGATCTTCCCAATCGTCATTTTCGTCGTCACGCACGACAGCCGTCTCCCGATTCCAGGCCCAGCACTCCTTGATAGGCACGGGCCGTGCAGTTACTTTATCCCCATGACAAAGAAATACAAAGTCGTCGTCACCGATTTCCTGACCCACGCGCCCGAGACCGAAAAACGGATTCTGGGCGACATCGCCACGGTCGATGTGCTGCTGGCGAGCAACGAAGATGAGCTGCTCGGAAAGATCGACGAGGCCGACGCGGTGATGATCTATCACACGCTGAAGTTCTCCGCCCGCTCGATCGAACGGCTCAAGCACTGCAAGTTGATCGTCCGCTGCGGCGTGGGGTACGACAACGTCGACGCGGCGGCCGCTCGGGCACGCGGCATCGCCGTGGCCAACGTACCCGACTATGGCACGGAAGAAGTCGCCGACTCGGCGATCGGGATGACACTGGCTTTGACGCGGGGAATCGCGCTGTATTCCTCGGTCCTGCGTGATCCGGCCGCCGACTGGAGCCACGCGCAGGCCTCACCCGTCTGGCGTTTGCGGGGCCGCGTTTTCGGCATCGTCGGGCTGGGACGGATTGGCTCGGCCGCGGCACTGCGCGCCAAGTCGCTAGGGATGGAAGTGGTGTTCTACGATCCGTACTGCCCCGATGGCCGCGACAAGGCGCTGGGCGTGCGGCGGGTGGAGACGTTCGACGAGCTTTTGAGCCAGGCTCACGTCCTATCGATGCACTGCCCGTTGACCGAGGAAACGCGGCACATTGTCAACGCAGTGACGATCGAAAAACTGCCGCGAGGTTCGTTCCTGGTCAACACATCGCGGGGAGGCGTGGTCGACACCAGTGCGATCCCGGCCGCGATTGCCTCTGGAAGGCTGGCAGGAGCCGGCATCGACGTGCTAGCACACGAACCGCCGCCAGCGGACGATCCGCTGATCGTCGCCTGGCGCGACCCAAAACACCCGGCCCATCACCGGCTGATCGTCAACCCGCACGCCGCCTTCTACAGCGAAGAGGGGCTGATGGATATGCGGATCAAAGGCTCCGAAGCCTGTCGCAGGGCGCTATTGGGACTGCCGCTACGAAATGTGGTGAACTGAGCAAGATGATACTCGACTTATCGGGAACGGGATGTTTATAATGGATAGTTACACCTCGAACCGGAGTTTTATCTCATGCAGGAACGCCAGTCGCCGCCTCCACCGCTCTTCACCCAGGTCGATATTTCCGCTGGTCCGTTGAGCAGTGTTCCGCCCCTAGGCGGCGAGGGAGAGCAGACACGTTTGTTGCGAGACATCCTCAAGGCGCAAGACCGCCAAAACGAACTGCTCGAGGAATTGTTGAATCAGTTCAGCGCCGCGCAGAAGCAGCGCAATCAGGAACTGGGGCAATGGAAGACGGCCAACCCCGAATTGGCCCAGAACTGCCGGACTGCGGCCGAGGTCTTGAGCCGCGTGCAGACCGAATTCCTCAACGTGCTCACCGACGAGGTCAACAACAACGCCGACGTGCTGACCGACGGTGAGTTCATGCTCAACGAATTCGTCGACCGCTTCGGCCCACGTTTGGCCCATCTCAACGGTGTACTTCAAGTGCTGGCTCAACTTGCCAGCCCGCAGCCCTCGTAGGTGCCGACGTACGTCCGTTCCGTCAATTCAGTCCGGTTCTTTACAAGTCGGAATCGAAAACAGGCCAGGGGCTCGTCCCCCCGACCCACTTCGTGGGTGCCCCGCTTGACATTGGTTTCTACTGCAAATGCTCCCTACTCGACGTCGTGCGTGGCGGCTTGCCGGCACACACGAAAGCCGGAAAATAATTAGGGAGCCTGGGCATGAAGAAAGGAGCGTGAATCTCCTGGGGGCAAGCGCCTGGCCTCAAGATGTAAAGAACGATCAGGACCGCTTCACGGCTGGGCAAATGTGCGGCAACACAAGGAGGGCTGAAGAGTGAAAATCGAAGACCGCGATCGACTGTTGGCCGATGTCGAGGCGTTTTGCGCCGAGCTTCGCCCTTTCGAGGAACTGTGCTACGTCGAACATCGACACAACGACCAAACGGTGCCGTTGGCGAAAAAGCACGATGTGCTGGCGATCCCAGTGCCTGTCGAATTTGGCGGCCGAGGGGCCGACGCGCTGACCTATGCCCGCTCTCTGGTACGCATCGGCCGTGAAGGGACCGGCGTGCGTACCTTCTTTTCGGGCCATACGTCGATCGGCGAGTACCCCATCGTTCGCTACGGCAACCACGAGCAGAAGGCGCGCTACTTGCCACTGGCGGCCGGAGGCCAGTGCATCCTGGCATTCGGGCTTACCGAGCCGGAGGCCGGCTCGAACCCTTTGGAATTGACCAGCACTTACCGACGCGAGGGCGATCGGTTCCTGCTCAATGGCGTGAAGTACCTGATTTCCAACGGCGCCATTGCCGACGCCGTGATCGTGTTCGCCTATCCCGAGGGACAAAAAGGGCCCGCGGGAGGCAAAGAGGCAGCGCGCCGAATGAGCGCGTTCATCGTCGATACGAAGGGCGACACGTTTCAGACTGAGGACTTGCCGGCCAAGTTGGGAATGTTCACCGCCAACACGGGCATGTTCGAAATGACTGACCACGCGGTACCGGTCGAAAACCTGTTGGGTGAGGAAGGGAATGGTTTTCGGATCGCGATGGGAACGCTCGTTTCGGGCCGGTTGAGCGTGGCGGCAGGATGCCTGGGAGTGATCGAAGATTGTCTGAGCGAATCGCTGGAATACGCCCGCACGCGTCACCAGCACGGCAAGCCAATCGGCCGGCACCAACTGGTTCAGGAGCACCTGGCCAATATCGAAATGCATCGCGCGGCAAGCGACGCGATGGTCGAGCGTGCGGCGTTGGCCAAGCAGGCCAGCGACGAACGGCCGGACGACCTTGACTTGGCGGCTGAGGCCGACCTGCGCGTGGCCGAGGCCAAGCTGTTCGCTTCGAACGCGGCCTGGGACGCGGCCGACCGCGCGGTGCAGGTCTTCGGCGGCCGCGGGTTTTCGGAGCTGTACCGCGTCGGGCGGCATCTGCAAGACGTACGTGTGTGCCGTATCTACGAGGGGACCGACGAGATCATGAAGCTCAAGATCGCCGCGGCGCTGTTAGGGAAGGAATTCGCCGCGTTTCAATGAGCCAATTCATGCGGGACTTTCTCCCAGTCTCGTGCGGACCTGCTGCCAGGCGTGCCGCACCGTTCGGTCGGCGGCGGCCCGCACAAGCGCCGGGCTGATCGTGGCGACCAGGCCCGACATCCGCTCGATGCGCGCGGTCCAGGTCAGCCGCGAGCCGTCCCCCGCGGCGACGATTCGCAGTTGCGAAACGATGTGCATTGCGACGCCTATTCCCTGGGCGGCAACGTTCATCGCGGCCGACTCGCTTGGTTGCAAATCGGCCAATGTGATCGTTAGTTTGAGAGTCCCCCGGAGAAAGGAAACGCCCGGTTTGACGACACACTTGAGTGTCCGATCGTCGGGTCGCTCCGAGGAAACGAGGTCCGGAATCGTGGCGGCCAGCGTATCGAGATTGGTCAGGACCGCGAAGAGCCTTTCGGGCGACGCCGCAAACGACTCCTCGCCGCCAAATTCCGTCATGGACGAATTCCGCTCGGGCTGACGAATTCGGCTTCGCTAAAAATTGAAGCCGCCGTCTTCGGCGCTCGGTTTCTTGGACTTCTTCTTGGGCTTTTTTTCCACCGTCTTCTTGCCCGTCTTCTTCACGGCGGTTTTCTTTCCCGCCAGCGGCTTGGCGAGCGTGACCTTGATTTCGTCGGCAAACACAAAGCCCGGCGCCGCCGCGACGCCCCCCACGCCGGGAGCTTGCTGAAGCTTTCCCTTGATCTCGATCTTGTCCCCTTCAGCCACGAGACTCAAGTCGTCGACGTCGACCGTGATCTCAGCCTTCTCGGCCAGCTTGGCTTTGACGTCCTTTTCGGGCGTGGCGACTTGCAACTCACCCTTTTTGAAACTCTTCAGTCTGCCGATAATGAGGTAGTTGACTGGGCCTTTCTTTTCCAACTCCTTGAGATCGTCGCCCGGCCCGATGTCGGGATCGAGCCTGAGCTGGTTATTCTCCGACAGCACGACGACGGCCAGTTTAGTCACTTCCTCTTTTACGTTGCCTTGCTTGTCGAGCTTGGCCTCAAATCGCACGAACAGCCCGCCCTTCAAGAAACCCGGCTCGGCGGTGCCGGCCACAGTAATCTTGCACGCCATCGTCGGGTTAGGGTTCCCGTTAGGTTGTACCCAAACTCGATTGCTCTTGGTATCGGAAACGAGCAGGCCCATCTCGCCCGCTTCCATGACCGTGCCTTCTTCCTGGTAAATATTTTGTTGTTGTGCGAACAGCGGGCTGTACAACATCGACAGCGACAGGTTGGCGACGACGCAAACGATCGAACGGGTGCGGCGCGACATAAAAGTGGACTCCTCGGTTCCTTCAATGGGGGCTGGGGCAGCGGTTCCAAGCAGTTTCAGAATACCACGTTCGCCGCGCGCGTGCAAAGCGGTACAGGTTGCCATCCAACCCACCAGTCGCCACAATGCGGACATGACGCACGACCAACCGCAGATCGCCATGCCACAGAATGCCGCGCCTCAAGTCGCGGTGCCACAAATTACCGTGCCTCAGTTCACCGCGTTCAAGGCGGCGGGCCGGAAAATAAGCATGCTAACCGCCTACGACTTTACCTTGGCCGGCCTGCTCGACGCGTCCGGAATTGAGGGAATTCTCGTGGGTGACAGCGTATCGATGGTCGTGCAGGGCCACCCCAACACACTGCACGTCACACTCGACCAAATCATCTACCATGCCGAAATGGTGGGCCGCGCCGTTCGGCACGCCTTGTTGGTCGTCGACATGCCCTTCCCGTGCGGTCACCTTGGGCGCCGCGATTCGGTCGCCAGCGCTGGCCGCATCCTCAAGGAAACGCGCGGTCAGGCGGTCAAGCTTGAAGGGGGTGTCGAACAGGCCGAAACGATCGCCGCCTTGGTCTCGGCCGGTATTCCGGTAATGGCCCATTGCGGACTGCGTCCTCAAAGCGTTCACCAGTTGGGGGGCTACAAGGTCCAGCGCGACGCGGAGCGGCTTCTGGCCGACGCTCGGGCCGCCGAACAAGCCGGGGCATTCGCAATGGTGCTCGAGTGCATCCCCGTCGAACTCGCTTCGCAAATCACCGCGGCCGTGTCCATTCCGACGATTGGCATCGGCGCCGGAGCGGGCTGCGACGGCCAGGTGCTGGTAACCCACGACATGCTGGGTTTGACCGATGGTTACGTCCCACGGTTCGCCAAGGCCTACGCCGACCTGCGGGGTACGATTACCCAGGCCGTGACTCGTTACCGCGATGAAGTCCGCCAAGGTGAGTTTCCCGACACGAAACGAACCTTCAAGTAATCATTTTCCACCTCGGACTTTTCCGGCACCCATGCCCAATCGGCTCGCGCACGAAACCAGCCCGTACCTGCTGCAGCACGCTAACAACCCCGTGGACTGGAACCCCTGGGGACCAGAAGCGATTGAGCGGGCCAACACCGAACAGAAGCCGATTTTTCTTTCGATTGGCTATTCCGCCTGCCATTGGTGCCATGTGATGGAGCACGAGAGCTTCGAGAACGAAGCGATCGCGCGGATGTTGAACGAGGGTTTCGTGCCGATCAAGGTTGATCGCGAGGAGCGCCCCGACCTCGACCAGATCTACATGCAGGCCGTCCAAATGATGACCGGCCGCGGCGGCTGGCCGATGTCGATGTTCCTGACACCCGATTTGGAGCCGTTCTACGGTGGCACGTACTGGCCTCCAACAGGCCGAAATGGCATGCCAGGCTTCGACCAGGTGCTGGCGGCGGTTTCGGAAGCCTGGCTCCAGCGGCGTGACGTAGTGCGCAACCAGGCCTCGCAACTGACCGCCGAATTGCAAAAAACAGCCAGTCTTGAGCATGCGGCAGGCGAGCTTTCGCTCGAACCCCTCAAGTCGGCCGAAGCGATGCTCGAACGAATCTTCGACCATCGGCATGGCGGTTTCGGCTCTGCGCCGAAATTCCCGCACCCAATGGACCTGCGCGTGTTATTGCGGCTCTGGCGGCGCACGCCTCGCGACGAACTGATCGGGCCTGTCTCTCTCACGCTCGACAAGATGGCCGCCGGCGGCATCTTCGACCAGCTTGGCGGCGGTTTTCACCGCTACTCGGTCGACGAACGCTGGCTGGTGCCGCATTTCGAGAAAATGCTCTACGACAACGCACTCTTGGCAGGTTGCTACCTTGAAGCGTACCAGGCGACGGGCCGCGACGACTATGCTCTCGTCGCGCGCCAAACGCTCGACTATGTGCTCCGCGAGATGACCGGACCCGGGGGTGGCTTCTTTAGCACGCAGGACGCCGACAGTGAAGGGGAAGAAGGAAGATTCTACGTCTGGACGCCGGACGAAATTCGCGCAGTGCTTGGTGAGGCGGCGTCCAAGACCTTCTGCTACACATACGACGTCAGCCCGGAGGGGAATTTCGAAGGGCGGAACATTCTCAATCTCCCCAAGACGCTCGCCCAGTGCGCGAAAATCTTCGAGCGCGAAGCAACGGAGCTGGCGGCAGAGTTGGCGCTTGGCCGCGAGAAGTTGCTGGCGGCCCGAGGCCGGCGCGTCTGGCCTGACTTGGACGATAAGGTGCTCGTGAGCTGGAACGGGCTGATGATCGACGCCTTGGCGCAGGCGGCCGGTGTCTTGGACGATTCGCGATACCTCTCGGCCGCCACGTCGGCAGCGGAGTTCATTGCGAGGAACCTACGCCGCGACGATGGCCGGCTCTTGCACTCTTGGCGCGCTGGCCGGGCGCGGTTCGACGCCTATCTCGACGATTACGCCTGCCTCGCCAACTCGCTGGTAAGCCTGTATGAGGCCGGCTTCGACGAACAATGGATCGACCTGGCCGTCGAGCTGGCCGATATCATGCTGGCGCAGTTTGCCGACGCCGATAGGGGCGGCTTCTTCTTCACGGCCTCCGATCACGAGACGCTGATCACGCGTCCGAAAGATGTTCAAGACAGTTCGACTCCAAGTGGCAACGCCATGGCTGCCACCGCGCTGTTACGGCTGGGCAAGCTCTGCGGACGGCCCGATTACCTGGCCGCCGCGAGGCGCACTCTCGCGACGTTTACCGAGCTGATGTCGCGCCATCCGACTGCCGCCGGACAGCTTTTGATCGCACTCGACTTCGAGCTTGGCCCCTCGCCGGAGCTGGTGCTCATGGCGCCCGCGAACGACGAAGACGCGGCGGCGGTGTTGGCCGAGGTGCGGCGACGGTATCTGCCCAACAAGGTCGTCGCCCGGCGTCCAGGCGTGGCACCGTCGGCGCAGCTCGACACGATTTTCGCGGGCAAGCCGGTTCCGGCTTCGGGCGTCGCGCTTTACGTCTGCCGCGATTTCACATGCCAAGCACCGGCGGTCGGCCGCGAAGCGGCTATGGAGGCGTTGGCTGCACTCGAATGATGGGCAGTGCGACGACAGCACCGCAACGCCCGCGGCGAACCGCTCCGCGAAGAAAACGGGCTCGCATTCCCCGACATGTTCTGGCGGCGGCGCGTGTCGACGGGAACAAGTGTGGCGCGCCAATGAAACTGCCGCTACGCGGCTTGCTCGCAGGCATGGGAATGGCGGAGCTCCGTTTTCTTCGCTCCGCTCGCCGGGCGGACTCATTCCGCCTTGACGAACAGCCGTTTCTCATAGTGCGCGACAACGAACCGTTTTCCCTTGGCGACGACACGGTGCCCTTCGGCTTCCAGTTGCAGCTTCAACTGCCGAGCACCGCCGGGATATTTTTGGTTCAGCTCGCCACCTGTTTTGAGCGTGCGCCAATAGGGCGTAATTCGGGTCTTGCCCTCCACGGCGGCCTCGTCGGCGGCGTGCGCGGCGATCCAAGCGAAAATGCCAGTGCAGATCGGGCAGCCGATCGTCGCACCATGTTCCTGGGCCACTATCGCGCGAATCTCATTGATCGTAATCAGTTTGCCGCGCGGCACGCGTTTCATGATCGCATCGACCTCACGCGGGGCTGGAATCGCCACCGTTCCGCGTCCCCAACGGGCTTTCATCCTGCCCGTAATCGGCACCACCTTCGGCAGGTCCTTGTCGTCGGCCAGTTTTTCACGCCAGGTCTTGCGACGGGACATATGAACCTGAATCGCTTGGGTCGCGGCTGAAGACCTCGTTATGGCTTGGCGACCTTCCACAGGTGGGCGTCGCTGCGGAAATACACCGCGCCGTCGGCGACAGCAGGTGATCCAAGGATCGGCTCCCCGAAATCGTGCTCACTGACGAGTTCTCCTGGATCGCCTCCGTCGCCAGCGGCTAGCCGCACCACCTGGGCCACCCCCTTATCGTTTACGCAGTAGACATGCCCGGCGGCGATCGCCGGCGTGGCCCAAAATGGTCCGGCCAGCCGTAGCCGCCAGAGAACTTTACCGGTCAAGGTGTCGCCGCAGATCAGTACCGAAGCGCTGCTGAGCGTGTAGACCCGATCGTTTTCAACGACCGGGCTGGCGTTGGTCGGAGCCAGCTTCACGTCTTGCCAAAGGACTTTTGGAGGCTGATTGTCGGGCTGGCGAGAAAGCGCCGTCAGCCCGCTGGACGGAAGGTACATCGCGTTCCCTTCCGCGACGACCGAAGCGATGTTGCTCGCCGCAACGGGCAGCGCCCAAAGCTGCTCGCCTGAGTGCGGATGATGGGCTGTGAGCTCCTTGGGCGATTGCAATAATACGATATCGTCGGCCGGAGTTTTGCCTCGCCAGAGGGCGGGCGAACTCCAGTTCATTGCCTTGCCGCGTGCAAGTCGCCAGCGCGATTCACCGGTTCGAACGTCGAGACCGGTGGCGAATGATTCGCCCAGATTTTCGACTTGCGCCACGACCGTTTCGGCGGCGACCAAGGGTGAGGCCGCCATCCCGACGTCGTTACCGGCCGTCGGATAGTCGAACGCCAGCCCTCGGAACCAGAGCAAGTTCCCCTCCAGGTCGAGGCAGGCCATGTCGTTCGAGGAGTAGAATGCGAAGATGCGCTGTCCGTCACTGGCGGGCGTGGGCGCGGCGACAGCCATCGTGGCATGGCAGAGCGTACGGCCGGTGGCCCAGAACTGCCGCTGCCAGGCCGATTTGCCCGTCGCGGCGTCGAATGCGAGCACGTGCAAGCGGTCCTGCTTGTAGCCGCTTGATGCGGTGACGATCACCTTGCCCGACACGACGATCGGACTTGACACACCGCGACCCGGCAGGTCGACCCGCCAGGCGATGTTCTCACTCTTTCCGTCGACGACCGTTTGGCCCCATGAAGTCGGCACCGAGCTTTCGGTCGAAACGCCTGTCGAATTGTTGCCGCGAAATTGCAGCCAATCGGCGCCACAAGTCATTAGACTTGCGACGGCAAGCATAAAACCAGGCGACCGCCGCAACGCGCCACAACGGAACTTGACACTTTGCAAAGTCGCACCTCCCTCGACCGAAATTCCCCACGTCGAGTCTAGCCAATGGACATGTCGCGTCAAGACTCGGAGCGTCGGTCCGACGATCCGGCAGTCGATGCGGCCACGGCGAAGGCCAACCAGCCGACAATGAGGGCCAGGCCACCGGCGGGGACAACCCGCCCAAACCAAAGAGGCGCACCGAAGACGATTGCGTAGAGGCAGCCTGAAAAAAGCGCCGTGCCAGCGACGAACCCCCATCCAGCCACGTTGAGCCACTGCGACCGCCGCTGGATCGCTACGAGCCCCACCAAGACCAAAGCCAGGGCGTGATACATCTGGTATCGCACGGCCGTTTCGTAGTTCTCCAGTCGTCTTGCCAACACTTGCTGCGCAAGGCCTTCGTTCTTGGTGAGAAACGCTTCAAGCCCATGGGCTCCGAACGCCCCGGTGATGACGGCTAACCCCGCGAGCACGGCGCCACAAGCGATCCATTGGTTGGGTTTCAAGAGGTTGGCTCCGTGTACGGACCGGTGGCTACCTAATGGTTATAGCCGCTTCGAAGCCGCAAGGTGCAAGGGGACCGATAACAGGTGAAAAGTGACCAGCCAAAAAAAGCCAGCGCGGCTCTTGACGAGCCGCGCTGGCCCTGGAGGGAACAGTCTCGTAATCAGCTGAGGTTTACGGCGCGGTCGGAATTCCTAGATTCTCTTCTTCCTCTTCCAGAATGATGATGCGGGGCGTGACCATCATCATCAAGCTCTGTGTTTCGCGGCCCGTAGACGTATTTGTGAATAAGCGGTTCACGTAGGGAATCTTGCTCAGTAGCGGCACGCCGAATTCGTTACGGCCTTCGCTCAAGCGCTTGATTCCTCCCAAGAGCACCGTGCCGCCGTCAGGCACGCTGACGGTGGTGGCGACCGAGAAAATGGCAAACGACGGCAACTGCACGGTCGTGCCCTCGGAGGAGGCCGCCTGTGTGGTTGCGCGCTTCGTCGTCAGGTCGCTGGGACCTTCCGAACTGGACGTCTGGTTTGCAGAACTGGAGCCGGTGAAGGTGAAAGTGTTGACCGCGGTGATTTTGCTGAAGAAGGGGACCAACGTCAAGCGAACGAACCGCCGGTCGTTGGAGACCACCGCTTGCACCGACAAGGCCGATCCCTCGTTGAGCACCAGGATCACCGGTTGGTTGGCGGCCGCAAAAGCCCCCACCACCGGGATCACACTGATCACGAAGGGGGTGTACGTCAAGTCCTGCACGAACGCTCTTTGGCCATTGAACAACGTGACCTTGGGAGCTTGCAGCACGTTGCTGCGGCGGTCGCCCTGCGAGGCTTCGATGAAGAAGAACGCCTCGAGTTTGCTGAGGATCGCGAAACCGAGTTGGGCGCCGGCACCGGCCTGGTATCCGCCGAATTGAGGGATCGCCAAGGGAAAGCTCCCCTGTTGTACAGGGATGTCGAGGTTAGCACTGTATGTGGTGGCCGTCGCCAGGCCGACGGTCACACCTCTGTCCGTCGTAAACTGGGGAAGCGAGAAATCACGGGGCTGGCCCGGTGGGGGAAAGGCCGTCGGCGTGGTGATCGGTACTTCGCCTGTTTGTTGACCGAACAGTGCGAACGGCTTTTGCGAATTGGTCGGGACGTTGAGGTCGAAACTAACCCCGATCCTTTCGAAGAAGTTGTCGTTGAGACTGATGAACCGGACCTCAATCGTGACCTGCAAGTCCTGCAAACGGCGAAGCTGGTCGAGCAGATCGGCGATTTCCTCGTGGACCTCCTGGGTCTGGCTGATGACCAGGCTCAGGTTCCCCTTGAATTCGGTGATCGTGCCGGGACCACCGACTTCGGCCCAGGTGGTGGGCGCGATCGTGGACGTGAGCAGCTCGATCAGACTTTCGAAGTCGGCCTGGTCGCCGCCGCCTAGTCCGCCTGGCCCGAAACCTGTGGGGTCGCTTTTCGGGATCCCTGCGCCCATGCCGGTGGCTTTGCTCATCTGGGCCATCAGGTCCGGATGGAGCATCACGTTGGCATTAGCGCCACTGGGGCTGGCCGCGACCGGCATGATCATGTCGTTGGCGGCCCCGCCGCCGTACATCGGTATCTGGGCGTAGGCGTCGGCCAGCGCCCCCTTCAAGCCCGAGCTCTTGCTGGGATCGAAGTTGGGGATCGGAATCACCAGGTCGGCGACGTTGTAGGTCACCGCGTAAACTTCGCCGTCACGCAACTGCTCGCTGGTGATGTTGAGGACTTCATTCTTGATCACGTAGCTGAGTTGCAAAGGGCTGAGGATCAGGTTCAAGGCGCTCTTGAGCGAAATCTCCTGGCTGAGGTCGATCGTCACGGGGGTGTGCGAATCGACTCCTTCCTCGGCGAGCCCGCGCGGGTCGAGAATCATCGAGACCTGCGTGAGTTGCGAGAGCTTGTTGATGACTTCATCCAGGGGAGCTTCGTGGAACCCGAGCGAGACGGGTGTCTTGAGTTTGTGCTCGATTTCGATTTCTTTCTCCGAGCGCTTCATCCGGCCCTCCCGGATGTACTTCCTGCGACTGACGCTAAGCTTTTCCCACTCCTTGGCGTCGCCGCCGAAGATGAATGGTGTGTTGTCGTTCATAGGGATGGCGGCCCGGTCGACCTCCGTCAGCGCCTGGTAGAAGCCCTGCTCCTTGTCGGCGCGAATGTCGGCGACCTCGCGGGTGCGCTTGACCATCTTGACCTGCAGCCTGAGCTGCGAGACGACCAGCTCGTCGGGCGCCATTTCGTACGCCCGTTTGGCGAGCACTTCCGCCTCGGCATAGCGCCGTTCGTCCATCAGCGTATTGAACTCATGCACCAGCTTGGCGAGCTTTTCCTGGACCTCGACCTTGACTTCACGGCGGTGCTCGATTTCATCTCGCACGTCATCGTTCTTTTCGTTCAGCTCGATCCGCGCGCGGTTGTCATTGATGTACCGCTTCAGGTCGTCGATGCTTCTGTCGACTCGCCGCAAGAGGATGTCGCGAGTGGTACCGTCGACCTCCGATTTCATGACTTCCGCGCGGGCATTCTCGAGGATTTGGAGCGCCTCTTTGGGGTTCGCCTCCTGGAGTTTCTTGGCTTTCGTCTCGTGGCGCGTCAGGTTGGCCGAAGTCTCGCGATAGCGAGCTTGCTGCGCGGCGTCGACCTTGTTCAACAGCGAATTCTCAGCGGCGCCTCCGGGCCGGCGCGCCGGGGCCGACTGCTGCGAGAGGAACTGCAACTTGTCTTGCAATTGCTGCTGCACGACCGGATCGAGCTCGTCGCGGCGCGCGTTGGCCTCGCGGAACCACTTCAAGGCGCTCGCCACGTCGCGTTTCTTGAGCGCCTCCTCGCCTCTGAGGTACATCGTCATTGCCGCGTCGGGTGTGACGATTTCCTCCTGGTTGTTGGCCTGAACATTCTCAGTCGTGTCGTTGTCGCGGTTGTACACCGCTTGCGCATCCGGATAACGCTTATCGCCCTCAGGCTCGGAGTCCGTCGGTTCCTCGTTGGTCGCCCTTACGACATCGCCGGATTGTTCCTTGCGAAGCTGTTGAATCTTGTACAACACCAACCAAGGTTTGTCCTCGTTCTTGCTGAATGCGTTGTCGGGGACGTGGAGACTTTCCGCCTCCTCGGCCAGGGTTTCTGCCTGGCGCAAGTCGCCTGCGTCCAAGGCCGCGCGGGCCTGGCGGACCAGTGCCGAGACCTCGGCCTTTCGTCCGGCCGTTTCCGCGTCGAGCGGCAGCTCGGTGGCGGAGGACGCCTTGGGACGGTCATTCGGATTGACCGGCGGCAGCGATTCGAGCCTCGCGGGGCCACCTTGCTTGCGCGCGGCGGCAATCCTCTGCAATACGGCCGACGGCTTGGGATCGAATGGCCCGTACGCCACGTCTAATTTGTCGGCGTCATTCGCCAACCGCTCGGCCTCGTCGAAATCCTGCCACTGCATCAGTCCTTCGGACTGCTGCATCAAGAGTTCGGCCTGCTGGCGGCGGTAACTCTCATTGGCTCGCGCATCGGGACCACGCTCGGCCAGTTGCCCTGCCTGGGCGGCAAGCTCCTGTACCTTGTCGGGCGTGTCTTGGTTAAATTCGTAGTCCAATCCCAATGCCTTGGCCTGCCTGGCCAGTTCGACGGTCCGGCGAACGTCGCCCACCGCCAGCGCCTGGCGCGCGGCCAGCAGTAACCGGTCGCTTTCGGCACGGGCATCTTCATCCGCCGGCGCGCTGCGCGGCGCCATGCGTACTTCCTTTTCGGGATCGCCAGGTGGCGCCGTCATGGTCCGCTTGCCGAACGGCGAACGTTCGGGAAATCCCTGGTTGCCAGACAGGCCCGACATCGGTTCCGAGTCGCCGGGAGGGGTATCCTCGGGCGCATCGATCGAACGCTGTGGCAGCGGGGCGCCGGTCGGGCTGGCGCGGTTGGCGAACGGATCGCGCGGGGCGCCTGCCGGCTTATCAGCCGAACCATCGTCGCGCGGCGCATACAATTGACTGGGGCGCTTGACCCGGCCCTTGGCTCCTTTGCGCCGTTCGAGATCGGCCCGAGCGCGCTTGGGCGTGTCGCTCAGGGACAGACGACCGTAGTTGACATTCAGGCCTTCGGCCTTCGCGATCAGCGACTCGGCGGTTTCTAAATCACCCGCCTTCATGGCCCGGCGCGCCCGAGTGAGCAGGTCGGCGACCTGGGCTTTGGCATCGTCCGCCGATTCGCTTTCTTCGCCGGATTGGCCGGAAACGGCCGTCGCCACGAGCACGTTCCAGCTTCCGGGGTTTGGCGCGGCCAAGGCCGCGCCTGTGGTTAATATCAGTCCAGCGGCCACGCAAGGGGTCAGTATCCAAGACGTCGTCTTCAACACACGATCTCCTTTCGAGATTCGTTAGCTCTTGGCCATCGGCGGTCGCGATTGACCGTCCCTGGCGACATTATTCTCTTGTTCGCGCGCAATTGACGATCGACCCCGCGGGGAACGCGAACGTTCGCCCGCGCGACCGAAGTCTCCGCCCAATGGTCACGGCGCACCGTGCCAGCGGACGTCGACCCCGGGCGGGTCACGTACCATAAGACTTGAATTGGGAATTGGCAGAAGAAGGTGCGGTAAATATCCGCGGATGAAAAACAGGTCAAGGCCAGTTTTCGAGAATTCTTTCGCTGCCCGCGCTAACGAAGCCACACGGTTGGAATGGCACGTCGGATGAAGAACACGTTTTGTCCGCTTCGCTCCGCTGGGCGATTCTTTACGTCGGACGAGGAGACGGAGTTCGATCAAATGAGGGCCTAACGAAGCCCCCATGCCTCGTTCAGGAACCGCACCCAATTGCCGTGCGCGACCAGTTCGATATCGGCGTCATTGAAGCCCCGGCGGCGGAGCATGCCGGGGAGACGTTGGAGGTCGGCAATCGTGTCGAGATCGCCGGGCGATTGCTCGAGTCCGTACCCGCCGTCCAAATCCGTGCCGATCGCCGTGTGCCGCGCGTTGCCCGCCAGTTGGCAGACATGCTCCATGTGATCGAGCATGTGCTCCAGCGTCACGCCGGACTCCTGAGGGGTCGTCTTGCCGCGAATCCAGCCCGGTACCATCATCCAGGCGTCAAGCGCCGCGCCGATGACCGCGCCCCGCGCGATCAGCGCCTTGAGCTGCTCGTCGGTGAACTGTCGCTGGTCGGGCACGAGCGCGCGGCAGTTCGAATGGCTGGCCCAGATCGGACCGTGAAAGCAATCGAGCGCGTCCCAAAAGCACTCGTCGGAAAGGTGCGTGACATCCAGGATGAAGCCGAGTCGGTCCATCTCGGCCAACAGCTCGCGGCCGCGTGGCTCCAAACCTCCGGTCGTGTGCGTGCCCGTCGCGTACGTACCGGGCCCATAGTGCGCCGGCCCGATTGCCCGCAGGCCCTGTTCCCAATGTTGTTCGAGGTGTTTGGGCGTTCGGATGGAGTCAGCTCCTTCCAGGCTGAGGATAAATCCGATCGGTGCGTTGGCCGGCGGGTCGTTGCTCCAGAGCGCGACATGTCGCGCCAGTCCGGCGGCGTTGGTGATTTGCACCATTTCGCCCGCCTCTTGCATGGCCCTGTACCAGGCCAGTTGTCCTTGCGTCTGGGACCAGGCGATTTCAGGGGAATGCCAACCCGGAAGCGGATTACCTGGCTTGACGTAGCGGCCGATCTGCGTGGCAACACACAGCCCCACTCGTCCGCGCCGCATGTCGGGCAGGGCTACGGTCCCCTGAGCTCGGTCGACCTTGTCGGTACGCCCCGCTTCGCGCTGGCGGATTTCGGCCACCGACTTCGTCAGGTCGCGGTTCCATTCCAAGGCATTCATGCTGAGGTCGAGGTGGGCGTCGAAGAGGAGCATGGTCGGGCGGGCCTTCGGGGTGGGGCAGTTCGGGTGGGAAACGTGTCGCAAACGAAATACAACGCCAAAGTAGGCTCGGCAACGAATGAGTGCAAGATGCGGAAACCCCTCAAAAACTGCACTTTCTCGGCTCGCGGGCTTTTGCGATACTCCGCCCCCATGAAAATTTTCTTTTCCGTAGGCGAGCCAAGCGGCGATCTGCACGCCGCGAACCTGATCCGCGCGATCCGCGCGCGGCGGCCCGACGCGCGGGCGGTCGGATACGGTGGACCGCAAATGGCCGCGGCCGGATGCGAGCTGCACGCCGATCTCACGCTTCTGGCCGTGATGTGGCTACTGCGCGCGATTTTGAATTTGCACAAGTTCCTGGCCTTGGTTGCCCGAGCCGACCGCTACTTCCGCCACCAACGACCCGACGCCGTTGTGCTGGTCGATTATCCGGGCTTCAACTGGTGGATTGCCCGGAGGGCCAAGGCCCACGGAATTCCCGTGTTTTACTATGCTCCGCCGCAGATTTGGGCCTGGGCGAGCTGGCGCGTAAAGAAGATGCGGCGGTTCGTCGACCATGTGCTCTGTAGCTTGCCCTTCGAAGAGGCCTGGTTTCGCCAGCGCGGCTGCAACGCCATTTTCATCGGCCACCCGTACTTCGACGAAGTTCGCCGGCAGCCGCTCGACCAGGACTTTCTCGACCATGAGATTGTCAAGCCGGGCTCGCTGGTGACAATCCTGCCGGGCAGTCGCACGCAGGAGGTCGAGCACAACTTGCGCTGGTTTCTCAAGGCCGCCGCGCTGGTGCGCGAGGCGGTGCCCGACGCGCGGTTCGCCGTCGCCAGCTTCAAGCCGCACCAGGCCGAGTTGGCGCGGCGGCTTGCGGCCACCAGCTCCTTTCCGGTCGAAGTCCATTTGCGGCGGACGCCGGAGCTGATCGAGCTCGCCGACTGCTGCATGGCTGTCTCAGGCTCGGTGTCGCTGGAATTGTTGTACCACGGCAAGCCGACCGTCGTGCTCTACTGGATCGGCCGCGTCGCCTTTTTCGTGCAATCGCTCTTCCGCAAGGTCAAGTACATCACACTCGTCAATCTGCTTATGGCCGACGAGCTGTTTCCCAAGGATCTGACGCCTTACGATCCGGAACAGCCCGGCGCCGAGCGGGTGCTGTTCCCCGAGTACCTGACCTGTGAAGATCGTTCGCGGCAAATCGCGGCGCACGTAATCGAGTGGCTCACCGACGAAGCCAAACGCAGCCGTCGCGTCGCGGAGTTAGTACGGCTCAAAGTGCGCACCGGGCACGGCGGCGCGTCGCGCCGCGCCGCCGAATACATTCTGCACGCTCTCGATAACCGCCCCCATCCGGTCCCACGGCCGCACTTCCTGCCAGGCATGCATGTGGCCAGCAGTGGCGGGGCCGCCGAAAAGGGAATCGCGCACGCGGAATAGAAAGTCCTGGCGTGACTTGCCGCAGGTGCGCAACAACCACGGTCCGAACTCGCCCGACCGACCGATATTGATCGGCCGGCAACAAATCAGTCTGGACGATCGCGACCGCGTTTTCCAGGAAATCCGCCGTTACGTCGCATCGAGTTCCGACGTGCAATGCGGGCAGCGCTTGGCTTTCGTGGGGATGGGCGTGGCGCAGCGCGGGCAGTCCCTCAATACGGGCGCGGGCGGAGGGACCAGTTTCGCAGTCAGCCGATTCATCTGCCGCACGACCAGGAAGATGCAGAACGCCACGATCAAGAAATCGACCACGGTGTTCAGAAATGCGCCGTAGCGCACCACGACAGGTTCGAACTCAGGCGCCGGCCCGGTGCCAACTTGCAGAGTCAGCTTTGAGAAGTCAAGGCTCCCGATCAACACGCCGATCGGAGGCATGATGACGTCGTTGACCAGCGAGGTGACGATCTTGCCGAACGCGCCGCCAATGATGATCCCCACCGCCATGTCGACGACGTTGCCCTTGAGGGCGAATTCCTTGAACTCCTTGAGCATCATGATAGTGTTGTCCTCCCGACTTCGTTGCGCAGGAACGAGTACACCATCCGCCTACCGCCGGCCCAGCGCCTTGGGGACCTTGGCTAAGCTGGCCGGCACGTCGACGATCGATTGGCTCTCGCCAGTGGCGGCGGTCAAGTCTTGGGACACCTTGCCACTGACGATGGGGCCGGCGCCGAGCAGGTCCCAGTGACGGTAGTCGGCCCGCGAGAGCTGCGCGCCGCCGTCGACAAGGGGCTGCCGTGTTTTGGCGTCGTAGGCCAGCACGCGCAACTTAGCAGTGCCCATCGCCTTGACTCGGTCGTAGACTGACATCTTGGGAACCGAAATCGGCGAGGGCATCGCCAGCGGGATCGAGGGAATGCCCACGAACAACTCGTCGCGGTCGGTTCCCACTGCCCCGCTGGCCACTTCCAGGATCACATCGGCGGTGTCGGGCTTGTCAACCAGAGTGCAGCCGGCACGCATCACCCGCTGGTGCAATGATACGATCACGTAGTTCTTGTCGGTGCAGTCGAGGTACTTTTCCTCGACGTAAACTTGCGCCCCGCGCAACGGGGTCAGGTCTACCTTATCGAGCGTGCGATCGACCGCGGTCGAAATCAGCAACTGCTCAACGCCGGTGCGGGAAGTGTCCGACTCCTTCATCGTCGCACATCCGCACGCCGCGCCCAGAATGCAGCACGCTAGCAGCAAGAAGCGCGAATTCATCGGCCCTCCCTGAAGATGACAAAGTCGCGGCCGCCTGTCCGGCCGCACGATGCGCCAAACCACCGTTCACTCCCCGGCCAATCCCCGGGGTTTGCGGAACTTGTTCAGGGATTATCGGCACCGCTGGGGAGACGGTTTAGGGAATGCTTGCCGGTTTTCAGGGTGGTAGAGCCCAATTCACGCGGCTTTGACGTCTACACGCCACCCGCCAAATTATCGAAATTACTTCTTTCCGCCACTTGACGCGTCGCGCCACTCTTGTATTATTGAAATAATACAAGTGAGCCAGTGGTCGCCGGCCTCATTTTTCCGCTGCAACGAACCCGTGCAGATCCATATCACCGCCGCCGACGGCGTGGCGATCTACCTCCAGATCGTCAACCAGATCAAGTACCTGGTCGCCTCCGGCCGGCTGACGCCGGGCGAGGAGCTGCCCCCGATCCGCGTCCTGGCTGAACGGTTGCTCGTCAACCCCAACACGGTGGCCCGGGCGTACCGCGAGCTGGAATCGGCCGGGATCGTGGAGAAACGCCGCACCGCCGGGACCTATGTCTCCGACCAAGGCTCACCCTTGGCCCGTCGCGAAAGGGTCAAGATTCTCACGCAGCGCATCGACGCCTTGCTGGCCGAGGCGCGGCAGATGGATATCGAGCTGTCCGACGTGGTGAAAATCATCGACGAGCGGCATTCGGCCATGCAGGCAACCCGAAACGAGGAGTGAACCGATGCAAGACCCCTTCCCATCCTCCACGCCGCCGATCGTCGAGCTGCGCCGTGTCACGCGACAATTTGGCAACAAGACGGCGCTCGACGAGGTGTCGCTGAGCGTGCCGCGCGGCGGCGTGTTCGGGCTCATCGGCGGCAACGGCGCGGGCAAGACGACGCTCATCAAGCACATTCTGGGCTTGCTCAAGGCCCAATCGGGCAGTGTGCGCGTCTTCGGCCTCGACCCGGTCGAAAACCCCGTCGGCACGCTCGGCCGGATCGGCTACCTCTCGGAAGATCGCGACCTCCCCAACTGGATGCGGGTCGGGGAGTTGATGCGCTACACGCAGGCATTTTTTCCCAACTGGGACGTAGCCTACGCCGAAGATTTGCGCGAGGCATTCGACCTGGACGGCAATGCGAAAGTCAAGCATCTCTCGCGCGGACAACGCGCGCGGGCAGGCCTGCTGGCGGCACTGGCCCATCGTCCCGAACTGCTTGTGCTCGACGAGCCTTCGTCAGGACTCGACCCGGTCGTGCGGCGCGACATTCTGGGGGCGATCATCCGCACCATCGCCGACGAGGGCCGTACGGTTTTGTTCTCGTCGCACCTGCTCGACGAGGTCGAACGGGTCGCCGATCGGGTGGCGATCATCCACCAGGGACGGATCATGCTCACCGCGACCATGGATGAGCTCAAGGAGACGCACCGCCGCGTGACGCTGCGCTTCGGTCAGGCGCTCGACCGGCCGCCATCGCTGGTGGGAACGCTCTCTTGCGCGGGGCAAGGCGCCGAGTGGACGTTTATCTGCAGTGGCGAGGGCGAACAGTTGCGGCGGGCGGCCGAGGCGATGGGCGCCACAGTCGTTGGCGACGCCGGATTGACGCTGGACGAGATCTTCGTATCGAGAGTAACAAGGTAGCCATCATGCGATCGATCCCACTGGCGATGACTTGGGAAATGCTGCGACACGGGAGTTGGGGCCTGCTCGCGGCCGCGCTCGGCGCAAACTTGTTGCCCGCCATTTTGCTCGCCGCGCTGCGCCACGAAGGGGCCCTCGTTCCCGAAGATCCGAGCCAGATGGTGATCCATATCACGCTGGTGCAAATCAACATGTTCATTTTCGCGGCGGCGGTTCTCACGGCGCAGGGACACCCGTCGCGGTTGTACGCCTTTCCCGTGCCGACCTCGGCGCTCGTCGCCTGGAACCTGCTTCCGGCGATGGTGGCCGTTGCGATCGAGTCGGTCGCGAGCACCGCCGCGTTGAACGCGACGTTTCAGATGAATTGGCCACTCTGGGGACCGGCCTTGTTCGTGGCGGTTGCGCTGGCGTCGGTCCAGGCCGCCGCCTGGCTGACCGAAAAGTCGGCCTGGATGGTTGTCGCAATGGGCGCCGTGGCGACCGCCTTGGCCCTGTGGTTCAAATCGCGGTACGGCGAGGGCTTCTCGCAGCCCAACCGGTACTGGATGGAGGTCACGCCCTCGGAAATCTTGACCATGCTGGTGTTCGCGGTTTTGGCCTATGCCACAGCCGTTGTGGCCGTCGCCAGAAACCGCCGCGGCGAAGCGTTGTTATCGCTGGGCATCATCGCCTGGCTCGATCGCCTGTTCGATTCGGCGCCCGACCTTGGCCTTCATTTCCGCAGTCCCGCGGAAGCGCAGCTCTGGTTCGAATGGCGCCACAAGGGATGGGCCATGCCCGGCGCGGTGGCGTTCAGCTCGCTTTTCGGCTTTGGGGCCTGGCTGATCTTCAGCCGCGATGCCGGCGATTTGTTCCACGGATTCGTCGTGGGCGGCGGCATTCTGTCGATGTTCGGGTTGCTTGGCGGTCTGGTCATGGGCAACTCGGGTCAGGATTCAAACTTCGAAATTGGGAGTTTCCTGGCAACCCGCCCGATCACCAATACACAACTGGCACGTACCATCCTGAAAGCGGCGGCGAAAAGTGTGCTCATCGCGTGGATCATTTGGGCCGCGGCGTTCCTGGCACTTTACTTGCTTCTCGTGGTAATCGACGTGGTCCCCAAGCCCGCACTTCCGAAGGAACTAGGCTGGTGGTACTTCCCGGCGACGGTGCTGGGGCCCTGGATCGTATTGGCGCTCGTTGCGTCGATGGGACTTACCGGGCGATCGAGGCCGTTCTTGGACCTGTTCGTGCTGACATTCGCGATCTACGTCGTATTGTCGTTGTTTTCAAAGTTCGCGTTGTCGCGCCAGGCACAGGAGCAATTCGGTCGGGGTGCCGTATACACCGCCGCGGTACTGATGGTGCTGGGAACGTCGTGGGCGCTGGCCACGGCCCGTCGTCGATCGTTGATCGGGTGGCCCACGGTCTATGCCGCATCCGGCGCGTGGGTGGCACTCAGCGTGCCTGTGGCGCTCGAATCGATGCTCCGTTCCGCAGTGCCGTTGCACATTGGCGCTCTCGTCGTCGGACTTGCGGCGCTGACGGTGGCCCCACTGGCAACGGCCCCGCTGGCCCTGGCGTGGAACCGGAACCGGTGAACGAACGCGTAGCGCGGGTGCCCGCGGTTCCCCGGCTTTCAACTCCACGCTTTGGCGGCGTAGGGCTACTCGACGGCCGTCGTCAGGGTCAACGCGTCGCGGGCGCGGCACGCCAAAATGCCCGCCGGGAACATTACTTTTCGGGAAGTTGCGCCCGATTCGGCGATTGCCAGTTGGGCGAGCTGCTCCCAATGGTCGAATCGCATCGCTTGCTCGGGAAGCCCCTTCCCGCGCCAGACCGCAATCAAGAGCTCGCGTACCACGTATCTCGGTTGAGTTGCCAGCGGGCGGCAGTCAATGGTTACCGCGCAAGGTGGCACTGTCAAAGTCTCGCGATGCTCGATCTGGCGGCACTGCGACGGACCAACGCACAGTTCGACCAAGGGCTCGACGAGCGACGCCACGACCTCTTGCGCTTCGCCGGCCAGGCGACCAAGCCGCAGCAGGGCATCGACCACCTGGGGGTTGAAGTCGCTCGCGAGCCTCGGCAACAAGTCATGTCGCAAACGGTTGCGGGTGAACCGTGTATCAGAGTTGGTCGCGTCGTCGCGATACGGCTGCCCCAATTCGTCGAGGTAATCGAGTACGTCGGCGCGCCGCATTGCCAACAGCGGGCGGACCATCGTGACGGCCGATCCGAGCGGCCGTACACGCCGCATGCCGGCCAAACCGGTCAAACCGGTGCCGCGCAGCGCGCGGTGCAAGATCGTTTCGGCCTGGTCGTCGGCCGTATGCGCAGTGGCGACTTGGCGCGCCCCGAGGCGCTCGGCCGTCTCGCGAAAAAACTGGTACCGCGCCCCCCGCGCTGCAGCCTCCAATCCATCGCCGGAGATGGCTGCGCGCCCGGCGACCGGCTCGCGCCGCACTTCGCAGGGGAGTTCGAGCCGGCGGGATAATTCCAGTACGAACCGCTCGTCGGCCACCGCATCCTCGCCGCGCAACTGATGGTTGAGATGGGCCACGATCAGCCTGCCCGGCGATTCGAGACGCAAAGCGGCCAATGCGCAAACGAGCGCCACGCTGTCGGCGCCGCCGGAAACCGCCACCAGCACGGTCATTTCCCGCCAATCGGCCGGGGCCCAACTTCCGGCCAGCTTTCGCTCAAAATCACGCATTGGCCCATTTTAGCTCCCCCAGGCACAAACGAGAAATCGTTTGCAGTCGGACAAAACTCTGCTAGGATGGGAGGTTGTGTTTGCGTGGAGCCCGTGGTGGCCGCCTGGCGACGACCGTGGGACGAATCGAAGCGAGTTTGTGACGGGATTTGTTTGCAGCCCATGTTAAGCCCCAGCCTTGCTCGGGAGCCGGCCGAACGATGCACCTGTTGATCATCATTTTGCAGCAACTGCTCGGGATGCTCCCGAGTTCGAAGCAGGCCCCCCAGGCCGAAGTCGTGCGCCGCGAGCGTCCACAGCGTGAACGTCCACAGGCGAACGGTTCGGAAGGCGACGCTTGTCTCCGCCTGGCCTCACCGATCACTGGCTGGATGTCCGTTCTTACGGTACTTGAAGGATTACGGCACCGACCGCCCTACGCGGTCGTGCTGCGTCGAAATCGTTCGGCCCAGTCCGTCGCCGCCACGGCGACGATCACCACCGCGACGAACACCGCCGCGCGGCCGGCAGTTTCCAGCAATCCCTCACGGGCTGAATAGCGGCGGGCCGATTTGCGGCGGTTATGCGCGCCGCGCTGCAGACCCTATCCCGGTGCTCTCTTGCCGTCGCGGCCAAGGCCGTGGCCCCCGCCGATTCGTCCCGCGATTGTGCCCGCCGTACCCCGCGCCGGTTCCCGCCTGAGAACGCCCTCACTTACTACAACAATCGCCGCCAGGTTCGCCAAGACGCATCGAATGCGCGGTTCGAACGAGGTGGACGCCAGGGGAGACCATGGGGAATACGGGCATCGTCCTATTGACGGCGTGCATCGCCATCGCCGCAACCTTCGTGCTGATCAAGTGGTTAGACCACTTGCATGTGCGCGACGCCAACCGAAAAGCCAAGGAGATCATCGACCAAACCGAGCGCGAAATCGAAAACCGCCGTCGCGAGGCCGAATTGGAGATCAAAGAGCTGGCCATCAAGCAGCGCGGCGAAGGCGAGAAGGAACTGGCCGTCATCCGCCAGGAACTGCACGAGCGCGAGCGCCTGCTTGACAAACGCCAGGATGCCCTCGAGCAGCAAGCCGAGGGGCTCCGCAAGCAAGAGAAGATGGTCGAGGGAAACCAGCGTAAGCTGGCCGAAAAGATCGAAGAAGCCAACCGCCGGCAGGAGGAACTGGACAAGGTCCTCGACGCGCAGCGGCAGACTCTGCACCGCGTGAGCGGGCTGAGCCAGGAAGAGGCCAAGAGTCGTTTGCTCGAAATGCTCGACCGCGAGCTGGCGCACGAGGCCGGCGCCCTGATCATGCGGCATGAGAAGCACGTGGCCGAAGTCTGCGAGGAAAAGTCGCGCGAAGTGCTGATCACCTCGCTGCAACGCTACGCCGCCACGCACACCGCCGAGACCACCACCAGCACGGTCGACATTCCCAACGACGACATGAAGGGGCGGATCATCGGCCGTGAAGGGCGGAACATCCGCGCCTTCGAGAAGGCCACCGGCGTCGACGTGATCATCGACGACACACCGGGCGTGGTGATCGTCAGCGGCTTCGACATGGTCCGCCGCGAAGTGGCCAGGATCTCGCTGGCGAAGCTGATCGCCGACGGCCGCATCCATCCCTCGCGGATCGAGGAAATCGTGGCCGAAACGCAGGCCGAGCTGGAGCAACATTTGCAAAAGCTCGGCCAGGAGGCGGCCCAGGAGGCGGACGTGCCCGGCTTGAACGAAAAGATCATCCATCTCTTGGGTCGGCTTCGCTTCCGCACGAGCTACACGCAGAACGTGTTACGGCACTCGATCGAGGTCGCGTTCCTCACCGGCATGATGGCCGAGGAAATCGGCCTCGACCCGCGGCTGGCCCGCCGCTGCGGCCTGTTGCACGACATCGGCAAGGCGGCCGACCACGAGGCCGAGGGAGGGCACCCCAAGATCGGAGCCGACTTGCTCAAGCGCTACGGCGAGCGGCCGGAGGTGGTGCACGCCGCGCTGGGGCACCACGACGACTTGCGGATCGAGAATCCGTACACGGTGCTCGTCGCCGCGGCCGACGCGTGCAGCGCGTCGCGGCCTGGCGCGCGCCGTGAGACACTGGAACGGTATATCAAACGGATGGAGGAGCTGGAAACGATCGCCGGTGGTTTTCCGGGGGTCGAGCAGGCGTTTGCCATCCAGGCGGGGCGCGAATTGCGGGTGTTGGTCAGCGCCAAGGAAACCACCGACCAATCGGCCGCGAAGATTTGCCACGACATCGCCAAGGCATTCGAGGAGCAACTGACTTACCCCGGCGAGATCAAGGTCACGGTGCTCCGCGAGGCGCGGTTTACCGGCGTGGCGAAGTGAGACCATGGTCATTGGTCGCTTGTCAGTTGTCATTGGTTAGGGTGGTGAAGTGGACCTAATGTGACACCTGGCGCCAGGTAACCAATGACAAAGGACCAATGACAAAGGACCAGACCGTGCGTTTGCTCTTGATCGGAGACGTGGTCGGAAAGCCGGGACGGCTGATCATCGGCCGCGCGCTGGCGGGCCTGGTGGCGCGCGAGCGGCTCGACCTGGTCGTGGTCAACGCCGAGAACGCGGCGGGCGGATCGGGGCTCACGCCCGAGATCTACCGCGAGCTCATGGCCGCCGGCGTCGACGCGATCACGTTGGGTGACCATATCTACAAGCGGCGCGAAATCAACCCCGTGCTCGAGCGGGAGGCGAACATCGTCAAGCCCGCAAACTTTCCAGCGCACGCCCCCGGCCGCGACTTCATGATCGTCCCGGCGCGCAACGGCGTGAGCGTGGCGGTCATCAGCCTATTGGGCCGGGTGTTCATGCGGCCGGTCGATTGTCCCTGGACGGCCGCCGACCGCGTGCTCGCGCAGTTGCCGCCGGAGGTCAAGCTGATCCTGGTCGACTTCCACGCCGAGGCCACCAGCGACAAGCAACTCATGGCGCGGCACCTCGACGGCCGCGTGACCGCCGTGCTGGGCACGCATACCCATGTCCCGACCGCCGACGAGGCGGTGCTGGCCGGCGGCACCGCGTTCCAGTGCGATGTGGGGATGACGGGTCCCTACGACAGCATCCTGGGGCGCCGGGTCGACCGCGTGCTCGAGACGACGCTCACGTTCAACCCCACGCATTTCGAAGTCGCCACCGGCGACGTGCGGCTCTGCGGCACGATCGTCGACGCCGATCCGGCCACAGGCCGGGCCCTCGGAATCCAACGGCTGCGGATTGATGCCAAGGAGGCCGAGGAATTGGCGGCGTTGGTGAAACCAGCGGGCTAAGTGCCTCGCAGGTGTTCGGAACAGACCCTGCGCCACCCGGCCCGCGGTCGGCTGGCCCGGCCTAGGCCCGCCTCGTGGCGACGAATCGGCCATGGCCCTACTTGCGGTGCAGCAACAGCAAGGCCGATAGTAGGAAGTGTTTGAAGGTTACGCCCGTGGTAAACACTCCTGCGTCTCCACGACGCCCAGAGGAAGCAGCCATCGACGGTCCATCTGAAACCGCGCCGACTGCGCCCGGCGGGGCGGCTCTCATCGCAACACCGCCAGCACTTCCGTCTGCAACGGTCCGCCGGTGACATGCACGCCGCCGCCGGCGTCGATGTAAACGTTGACCTCGCTGCGGACGCCGAACTCGGGCAGGTAGATGCCCGGCTCGATCGAAAAACAAGTCCGCGGTAGCACGCGTCGCTCGTCGTGGGTTTCGAGGTTGTCCATGTTCGCGCCGTTGCCGTGAGTCTCCTGGCCGATACTATGGCCGGTACGGTGGACGAAGGCGTCGCCGTAGCCCGCCGCGGCGATTACGTCGCGGGCGGCCTGGTCAACCTGCCATCCCTCAAGCGGCCGGCCCTGGGCGAAAGCGTCGCGCACGAAGCCGATCGCCGCATCGCGCGCCGCGGCGACGATGCGGAAGATCGCGGCAAACCGCTCGGGCACTTCGTGGCCGACGAACCCGACGCGCGTCAAGTCGCTGTAGACGGCCCGCGGCCGATCGAGCTTGGCCCACAGGTCGATCAGCACGAAATCGCCCTCGCGGATCTCCGCGTCGTGGCCCGCCACAGGTTCATAGTGCGGATCGCCGCTGTGGGCGTTGGCGCCCACGATCGGCGGATGACTGGTCGAAAGCGAGTTTTGGGCGAAGTGCTCGAGAATAACGCGCTGCACCTCGGTTTCGCGGACGGAGCCGCCGTCTCGGACGCGCTGGGCGATGAACTGCCAGGCGCGGTCGTAAGCGCTGGTCGTGTGCTTCTCGGCGGCCAGGTGCGACTCCCACTGGTCGTCGTCCCAGACGGCTTCGAAGAGCTGGATCAGGTCGCCGGAGGAGACGACGTCGACGCCGTGCGCGCCGACTTGCTCGACCGTGCCGGCATCGACTCGTGAGACGTAGGGGATGGCGTTGGAGGGCGAATACTCCATCGCCACCTTGCGCATGCCGCCAACCAACGCGGCAAGCCCGGCTTCGAGCGACTGCCAGTGGAGATAGACGATTCGCTCGCCGGGCAAATGGTCGAGCGCGCCCGACTCGATACGATGGACGAGCTTGCGAGGCTGCCCCTGAGCCGGGATGCAATAGAACAAGCGGCGCGAGCCGACCTGGCGATCGTCGAGATCGAGAATCCTCCGGGCCAGCAAGTTGCTGGCGCGAAAATCGTAGAGCAGCCAGCCATCGAGTTTGGCTTGGCGCAAAGCGCGTTGAACCGCGTCGAGATCGAACATAGGGCACTCCTGTTTCTAGTAAGGATTTGCAGTATATACCCCAAGGGGCCGAGAATGAGAACTCGCGGTAAACGGAAAATCAGGAGTTTCACCCGCGGATTTGGTCCCGTTTCCTCGTCCCCCGCGGACGTTGCCACGCAACTTGTTGGCGTCGACCACTGGGTATAAACTGGAGGGCTGGGTTTCCCGCGGCCGCATTTCGAGAAAGTCGCACGCGATGTCTTCGCCCGAAGGACGAGAAAACCAGCGCGATCCGGGCGATCCCGCGGCGGATGCCGAAGTAACATTGCCGCCGCGCGATGAACTCATGGGCCGTTTCTCGGCGGATACACACGATCCGGCCGAACAGGCCACGTTGCCGCCGCCCGGTCCCGGTTGGCAAGTCGCGTCAACCGTTCATTGGGCCCAGAACGCCGCCAATACGACCACCGGTGGCGACTTGCCGGACGTGCCCGGCTACCAGGTGTTGCGGTTCGTCGCCCGGGGCGGCATGGGTGTGGTGCTGGAAGCGCGGCACGTCGTGCTCGACCGCCTGGTGGCGATCAAGCTGCCGCTGCCGCACATGATCACTTGCGACGCCGACCGCCAGCGGTTCCTGCGCGAGGCGCGCTCGGCCGCCAGCCTGCGCCATCCGCACATCTGCGCCATCCACGAAGTCGGCGAAGCCCAGGGACGCCCCTTCATTGCGATGGATTTCATCCACGGCGAAACGCTCGAACACTGGCGGGCCAGCCACCAGCCCTCCGCTCGGCAAGTAGCCGAGGTCATGTCGGTGCTGGCCCGCACCGTTGGCTTCGCCCACGAACGTGGCGTCGTGCACCGCGACTTGAAGCCGTCGAATGTGATCGTCGAGCGCGAGACCAGCTCACCCATCTTGACCGATTTCGGCCTGGCCAAGCAACTCACCGATGAAGCGAGCCACCTGACCCATTCAGGCCAACTGATGGGGACACCGGCCTACATGGCCCCTGAACAGGCTGCCGGACACATCGGCGAGGTCGGTCCCTGGTCCGACGTTTACGCTCTCGGAGCCATTCTGTTCGAGATGCTCTGCGGCCGGCGGCCGTTCGAAGGGGGCGTAGGAACGATCCTACGCAAGGTGCAAATCGACGAGCCGCCGACGCCGAGGTCGCTGAATGCGAAGATCCATCGCGACCTGGAAACGATTTGTCTCAAGGCTCTTGCCAAGGAGCCAATGGCGCGCTATCGCTCGGCAGTGGAAATGGCCGAGGATCTGGAGCGCTTCAGTGCGGGCGAACCGATCCTTGCGCGGCGCAGGGGCCTCGCGGCGCGTGTCTTTCGCAAAGTCCGCCGCAGCCCGGCCCTGGCGGCGACGGTGTTGGCTGTGGTGGCGACCGTGGGAGTGGCTGTCTATGTTGCCATCGGTACGGGCCAGACGATGCGGCTGACGCGGCTCAACCAGGCTTTCGAGACCGGGTTGGACGACCGCGCCTGGTCGCAGGAACATTTGCAGCGGATGGAAACTCTGGTCGACGATCTCAAGGAATTGTCGCCCGCCGAGTCATCTTCCGCCCGCGAGCGGCTTCATCAACGGTATGCCGACTTTCATCATGGGCTCTTGCAACATGCCACTTTGGAACCGGCCGACGAGGCGCGCGTCGAGCAGGCAACGAAGCTGCTGGCCGAGCGCGACGAGACACTTGCGGCGGCATTGCGGCAGGCCCTGGACGAACGCCGCCGAGCGTGGGAGACGGTGGTCAATCTCAACGACGAGACGGACCCTGCGACGGTGTTTCCGCCGGGCGTCGTGGTCCGAGAGGAGGGCCATTTGCGACCGGTCGTTTCCGCTGGTCAGCCGCCGGAGAACCCGAATCGGGTTGTCACTCTTGGGGAGTTGCGCGGCGATATCGAAATCGAAGCGGTCTTCGGCGGCGGCTGGCTCGATGCGTCCGAACTCGGCTTGCGGGTCAGCACGCGAACCGACGTCGAACAGTCAACGGCCGGTTACGTGTTTCGCCTGGTGGCGCACGGCCGTCCGGTGCCCGACTCGGCGGGGCCGCCCGCCCAGCGTGCCACGTTCGCCGCCGCCCGGCGCGGCGAAGCAATGTTCCGCCTGGAAATCCTGCGCGAAGATATTCGACTGACGAGCCAAGAGCTCTCGGCCGCCGAGTGGGATGAGGGGGCCTTGCGGCTGTTCGCCGGCCGCCAAGGCGACCGGCTGACGCTTCAGGTCAATACGCTGGCCCCGCTGGAGTTCTTCGACGTCTTTCCGCCTGGTCGCGATCAGGCGGCGGTGCTCTCGGTCGTTTGGCCACGGCAGGCGCCGTTGACGGCGCTGCGGGCGAAACGCCAGGCGGAGGCGACGGCAGCGAGCGCCCTGGAACGGGGCGACGACGCCTACGGCCGAGGGAAATTCGAACAGGCATTGGAAGCGTACCAGCAACAGGTAATTTCGTCGGTCGGCACGCCCACGGCGCAGGAGGCGCGCTACAAGGAGGCCATCTGCTTCACCTCGCTGAAACGGCACGCCGAGGCGCAAAAGTTGCTGGAAGCCGTGGCCGCCGAATCGGGCGACCGCTGGCCCGTGCTGGCGGCTTGCGAGTTGTGGCTGGGCGACCTTCGCGCGCGGCGATTCAAGGAAGCCGACCAGGTTTTTGACGGACTCTCGACGCGATATCGCTTCGAGCAGCTCGTCGTCATGATTCCCGCTGAAGTGCGCCAACAGATTCTCTGGGCCTACAGTAAACAGGCGACCGGCTTGAATTGGTACTCGCAAGATCCCAACCGAGTGCGCAACCTGGAACGGGCTGTCGAGGTCGAATCGCTGCTGGGGTCCGAATTCGATCAATATTGGGGTCCGCGTTGGTCCCTGCTGCGTGGTTACCACGTCGCGGGGCGATTCGACGACGCGGTGCGTTTGGCCGAGGCGATGTTGGGCGATTTCGAACCTGCCCAAATCGGCGCGGGTATCTTCTGGGTCGAAGAATATGCCTGGCTCCAGTGCCTGCGAGGCGAGCCGGAAAAAGCGTTGCATCGTCTCGACAAGCTGCTCGTCGAGCGGCCCGGCATCGACCGCAGGCCGTACCTATGGTTGTTGTTGGCTCGTGCCCGGGTTCGGGCGACGATGGGCCAGTGGGGGCCGGCGGAAGAAGACGTCGAGGAAATGTTCCGACTGTTGCCGCTGGGCACAATGCCGGATCACGTTCGGGCGATGGCTTGCCTGGTGCGCGGCCTGTTACGCGAGCGGCGGGGCGATCTTGCCGGTGCACGGACAGCTTGGAAGGACGGTTTGTTGGCCGACAGTGCCCGGCCACTCGACGGCAACACACGTCTGGCCGAGCTGATTCTCGCCTCACTCACAGGCGAGGTCTCCGACGCCGAGGCGGAAAGAATGATGACCTATCTGTTTGGCCTCTTTGGCGGCGATTCCCCGCTGGCGTCGATTGGCGCCTTGCGTTTTCCGCCCGCCGTGATCCGCGAAATGTGGCGCACGCCGCGAGGCCACGACGCGGCCTGCAAAATCGCGTTTCGCGAGGTATCGCTGGCCGATTATCTGCGGCTGTCGGCCGTCGTGATGGGCAGTGAGACGGTGCGACAGTCGGCCTTCGGCGGCCAATTCAATTCAGAACAGGAAGCCATCGTCTGGGACCTGATGGACGAGTGTTTCATGTCGTTCACGAATGGCAAGATCAACAAAACACAAGTCGTGCAGTTGGCAATGAGCTGGAAAGGAATCACGAATTTCGCGGGTTGGGGAGGCCTCGCGCCGACGTTGGCGCCGGATTTGCGCGGCAGGTTGGCCTACTTGCTCGGCCAGCGCTACCTGCGCTTGCCTCCCCCCGTCAAACCCACCGACGCCGCGGCGTACTTTCGCACCGCGGTCGAGGACTCCGCGCCCGATTCGGTGCTGCGCCGGCTGGCCGAAGCGGGGCTCCAAGGGTTGGGCAAGGTCGAATGACGACAACAGCGCAGAACTGGCGCGCTCACGGCTCGACGACCAGCGTCGGCAATACCTGCCGCAGCTTGCGGATGCCGGTGTTGTTGACCGATTCGTGGTTAATGTAGAGCCAGCGCAGCTCGGCCAACGACTTGATGCCGGCCAGACCGGCCGCCGTGACGCGGGTCCGGCGCAGGTCGAGTTGGCGAAGCTGCGTGAGCGCGGCCAGGTGGGCCAGGCCGGCGTCGGTGATGTCGGTCCGCCGCAACGACAGCGAACGAAGCTCCTTGAGCGCGGCGAGCGCTTCGAGCCCGGCGTCGGTCACTCGCGTGCGACGAAGGGAGAGCGATTCGAGCCGATTGAATCTCGCCAGCCATCGCACTCCGGCGTCGCCCACGCACGTGCCGCGGAGCGACAACCAGCGCAACGACGGCAATCCCTTGAGCGTCGCCAGTCCGGCATCGGTGATTTTGCTTTGCCCCAGAGCCAAGCTCTCGAGCGAGGCCATGCCAACCAGGTTTGCCAATCCGGCATCGGTGGTGAGTGTCGACGAAATGTCGAGTATCTGTAAACCTGGCAGCGCGGCAAGGCATGCAAGATCGCCGTCGCCCACGTTGCAACCGCGGAATGAAACGGCCCACCGCTGGGGTTTCCGAGCGGCGTCGACGATCCAGGCCTGTCCCCCTTTGGCTTCGATTTCAGCGGCCGGGTTTGCTGGGTTGGCTGATACGGGCATACTTTTATTCTTGCGGCGAACTACAAGCGGGGCAAGGTGGACCTAGCTTCGAACCAGTTTGTTACCTAAAATCGGTTGATCATGAGCATTCTCGACCGCTTTCGCCTCGACGACAAACGACTTTATATCACCGGCGGTACCCGCGGACTGGGGCGCGAAATGGCCCTGGCCATTGCCGACGCCGGCGCCGACGTGGTGCTGGTTGGCCGCGATGAGGCGAGCCTTACCCGTACCGCCGGCGACATCCGGCGGCTCGGCCGCCGCGCCGATACCATCCAAGCCGATGTCGGCCGCACCGACGAGTGCCAGGCCGCGTGCCGTCGAGCGCTCGACGAATTTGGCCCGATCGACATCCTGATCAACAACGTCGGCGGCCGACGCGTCCCCACGCCGACCGCCGAGCTGCCGCTGGAAACCTGGCAGGAAATCATCGATTTGAACCTGACCAGCACATTCCTTTGCACCAAGCTCATCGGCGGAGCAATGCTCCCGCGGAAGCAAGGCCGCGTGATCAACATCGCCTCGATCTCGGGAATGGTGGCCAACCGCGGCATTGGCGGCCGCAGTTATGAAACTTCCAAGGCGGCCGTGATCCAGTTCACCCGCGCCACCGCCGCCGACTGGGCGGCGTTGGGTGTTACCGTCAACGCCATTTGTCCCGGTGGGTTCATGACCGAACCCAACGTGCGTTGGGCCAAGGAACATCCCGAGGTGATCGAGACTTTCAAGGAACTGATCCCCCAGGGTGATTTCGGAAAGCCCGAGGACTTGGGACCCTTGGCGGTGTACCTGGCTAGCGACGCCTCGCGCTATATGACCGGTGCGGCACTGGTCATCGACGGCGGATACACGCTTTGGTGAACTCCGACCATTATTACCTCGCGAGAGCGACAATGGGACATTTCGCCGCGAGAAACTGGTGGCTGGTGGCAGTACGTCCGCGATGCCCCGGCGCGTGCTAGAAAGCGACCGGGGCATCGCCAGGCTCTGCCGGCTCTGCCCCAGCGACCTTATTCTCGCATTTTCGACCGCGTGAGGTATGAAATGTCCAACCGTCAGGCCGACTCTTGGCGACAGCAACTCGCCGCGCTCGACGCTACCGATCCGCAATATGTGACACAACTCGTCGAGCGGCTATTGGACGCGGGACGCAAGGCCGGGGCCAGCGACCTGCACCTGCACCCCACCCCGCAAGGGCTCGACGTTCGCTGGCGGATCGATGGCGTGCTGCACCAGCTTGACGTACTTCCCTCGCGGATCGCGCCGAATGTCGTAGCCCGGCTCAAGGTGCTGGCCGAGTTGCTGACCTATCGGAACGATGTGCCGCAGGAGGGGCGGATTCGGGCCAGCGAGCCCAAGGTTGAGGTGCGCGTCAGCACATTCCCCACGCTCTACGGCGAAAAGGCGGTTGTACGCCTCTTCGCCGAATCGAGCCAGTTTCTCTCGCTCGATGCCCTTGGATTCGACGTCGAGTTGCAGGCCAGCCTGCGGCGCCTGTCGGCCGAAACCTCGGGCGCGATCCTGGTGACCGGTCCGGCCGGGGCGGGCAAGACAACCACCCTCTACGCGTGCCTCCGCGAGATCGTGGCCCAATCGGCCGGTGGCCGAAGCATCGCCTCGTTGGAAGATCCCATCGAGGTGGCCGTCGCCGGTGTCGCGCAGTCGCAGGTCAATCTCGCGGCCGGCTTCGATCTGGCGACCGGGCTGAAATTTCTGTTGCGGCAGGATCCCGAAGTGATCATGCTCGGCGAGATACGCGATGCCGCCACGGCCGAGGTCGCCTTCCAAGCGTCGCTCACGGGCCATCTCGTGCTGAGCACGTTTCACGCGGGAAGTGCCGCCGGCGCGATCAGCCGGCTTTCGGACATGGGCATCGCGCCCTACCTCCTGCGAAGCGGCGTATTGGCAATTCTCTCACAGCGCCTTGTCCGACGGCTCTGTTCGTGCGCGGAAGTGTCCACTGCTGCCGAAGGATTCCTTGGTTTGCCCGTTACCCAAGCCCGGCGAGCGGTGGGGTGCGCCCATTGCCGCGGAACCGGCTACCTGGGGAGAATGCTGTTGGCCGAAATGTTCACCGCCGAGCGGGGCGAACTGGGCCGCGCGATCCTTTCGCGTAGCGACGCGGCACGGCTAGAGTCGCTGGCCGTCGAGGCGGGCATGGTCACGCGTTGGCAGCGGGCATGCCAGGCCGTCGAGGCCGGGCTGACCAGCCCGGCCGAAGTCCGCCGAGTGCTGGGATTCGGCGAATGATGTCTACTTCCGTGTCTTGCCGCCGTTAGGCTTCATGCGCGGCATGTCCCATTGCTTACGCACTACGGACGAACCCTTGTGGCCCTGCTTGGGCTTGGCCGCGGAGTCGTACGGCACCGGTGCGGGGGGAACGGGTGCGGACGGAACAGGTGGCGCCACGCTGTCGCCGCCGGTTTTGCCCGGGGCCCGACAGCAAGACGAAGCGCTAGCCTGGCAACAACAACTGCCATGTTGGCTGCCGCAACAATTACTTCGGCCGCACGAAGTCTTCGATTTGCGGCACATGATCCGGCACCAAAGCTTGCTACGGCCGCAACGGCAACGATGGCAACCGTGGAGCTCGTCGCAGTAGCCGTCCCAAACTCCGGAACAGCAACCGCCGTTGTATCCCCAGCCCTTGCGTTCGCCGGAAGCGGAGGGTGCGCCGTGATTGTCACCCGGAAAGATCGTGTCGTATTTTGGTGCGAACTTCGAATCGGCATCCGGAACCGGTATGCGACGGACGGGGTCCGTATCGGTTGGTGCCTGATCTTCCATCTCTGGTTTTGGCGGGTTCGTTTCGTCCCGCGCGTCGTCCGCCGGGAGCTGCCCCTGGGGTTCGTCGTCGTTGGGCACTTCCGCGGGCGGTGCATCGTCCTCAGGCATCTCATCGGCCGGCATCTCTTCGGGCGGTGTCTCGTCGGCCGGCATTTCGTCGGGCGGCGTTTCGTCGTCCTCCGGCATCTCGTCGGAAGGCTCTTCGTCGCTCATTTCTTCCGCAGGAGGGGGATCGTCGGTTTCCAATTCGTCGTTTTCCGTGTCCTCGTCGGCCGGTTGAAAGTAGGCCGCGAAACGGTCCTCAGCGGCGCCGACGAAACTCGGCCGCACAAGCCCGATTGTGCCAACCAAGGTCGCGCAGACCATCACGAATGTATATTTTGTGAGCCGCATGGGACTTCCCCCTGAACGAATTGAAATCAATTCACGGTAGTGCGGAATTCCGACGTGCCGCTGCCGGCAGCGATCGGCTTCCATCCGATCCCGCTCATATCCGTCACGAGCGGTAAGTAGTGATTTCTCGTTATCACCGATCGTCGCGGCACAATCAGTCGAATCAGGAAATCCGGAACGTCGTCACGAGCGGAAGATCCGGGAATGCTTCGCGGATCGGCAAGGTTTCCCCAGATTGCCAGCCGCTCTTGGGGGAATGGTGGCGTTGCGCTGGCCAATATGGCATAAGTACGAAGAGATCGAAGTCCACCCAACCAAGGTGTCCCGTGACCGAAGTATCGAGTCGTACGATTGCCGGCGATCACGACGGTCCGCATCTGTTGGTTACCGCTGGAGTGCATGGCGACGAGTATGAGCCGATGGTGGCCGTGCGTCGGCTGCTTGGAGAATTTGCCTCGCTTCCCCTTGCCGGCCGCGTCACGCTCGTGCCCGTCGTCAACGAGGCGGCGTTTCGTCGTGGTCGCCGAACCGCCGAAGATGAACTCGACCTGGCGCGGACCTGCCCTGGTAGCGACGATGGTTCTGTCACCCAGCGGACCGCCGCCGCACTGAGCCGGCTGATCCGCGATGCCGACTTCTACATCGATCTTCACACAGGCGGAGTGCTGTTCGATATTTCGCCGCTGGCTGGGTACGTATTGCACGGCGACCCGGCCGTGCTGGAGCGCCAGAGGAGGATGGCCTCTGCCTTCAACCTGCCGATTCGTTGGGGCACGTCGCCGAGGCTCGAGGGCCGATCGCTTTCGGTCGCACGCGATGCGAATGTGCCCGCCATCTACGCCGAATTTGGAGGCGGTGGCGGCTGTCGGTCGGAGGCTGTCGCGGCCTACGTCGAAGGTTGCCTTAACGTGGCCGGCCTGATCGGGCTGATCGACCGCCCGCCGATGACATCACGGGAACGATACGTCGTCGAGGACCATCGGCCGCAAAGCGGCTACTTGCAAATCCAGCACCCGGCGCCGTGCGACGGCTTCTTCGAAAGCTGTGTCTCGCTAGGTGCGTCCGTCCAATACGGCCAGCCGTTGGGTCGCGTCGTCGATGCTTGGGGCGACCTGCCCGTTGACGTCCCGGCGGCCCACGAAGGCATCGTTTTGTTCCTTCGCGTCCAGCCACCGGTTCAAACCGGCGATCCGCTCGCCGGGCTATTGCCGATCACGGCGCCTGGCGAGGTGGTGCTGAGTTGAACGCTCGCAACAACCTTCGTCCCTTGTGAATTTGGTAGATTTCCGTGGGACCCAGAGGACGGCTGCCGACGCCGCTCGGTTGCCACTCGGCGTGCGTGCCATCGTAGACCAGTACGCCCGGTTGTTCGCCGCGGCGAGCGGTGGCAACCCAATGCGTTTCGCCAAAAAAACTGGCGCATTTGACGGGCCGCGGGTCGTCGTAGCCGGCGTCGGTGAGCTCCGCGTAAAGCGTGCGCCAGGCGGCTTGTTGTGAAGGGGTGAACGCCTCGGCGGCCGTTTCGTCGATCTCCTCGTGCTCGGCGCTCCAGCCGGCGTAGGCCGCGTAGATATCGGCCGGCGGGAGGTCGGCCAGGTCGGCTGCGATCGCGTGCAAAGCCGGCCCCACGATGGCGATGTTCGATTGCGTGCGTCCACGCCAGGCGTATTCGTAACGGAACAGATAGCAATCCACCGCTTCGGCGTAACCAGGCCAGCGCTGCCGCCGCGCGTCGATCAATTCAATCGCGCTTGGCGGCAAACCGAAGTTCGTCGGCTGCGCCAACCAGGCCGCAAGTTCGCCTTCGGCGCGCGCGGCGGGCGAACGATCGGCTTCCGATGCGCGGTCGGCCAGCCCCAACTCTTCGAGGTATGCCAAGGCGCGCGAGCGTGCCGATGGCTCGGCCGCCATGCGGGCCAAGGCTTCGACGCCGGCATCGTCCCCCAAACGGGCCAGGGCAAAGGCCGCTTCAGTCCTCACCCGCCGGTGCGTCAGCTCCAGCGCCTGGTGTAGCTTGCCCGTCACGCTGGTGTCGCCGATGAGAGCCAACGCGTCGCAAAGCGCCACGACCAACCCCATGCTCTCGCCCACGATCGTCCGCAGCGCGGAGGGTGAGTGGCTGAACTCCTCCGGGTGTTCTTGGAGCCTCGCCAGGCGGTTGACCAGGCCGCCCAGGAGGGCCGCCAACTGCCTCGCGCGCGACGCTCCCGGATGAACGGCCACTTGCCCGCGGCGGCTGAGGAAATTCGCCAGGTCGAGCACCAGCGCCGCCGTCGCCGGGCGCTCGAGGCATTCCCAGAGCTTGGGAAACAACACCTCGGCGGCAAGCGCGCGATGTTGGAAGAGTGGCGCGAAGGCCAGCGCCGCTTCGCTTGAATCGCCCGGCGGCTCGGAGGCGATCAGTTCGGCGTAGGCGGCGAGCGCGTCATGTTCGCCACTGGCCGCCAATAATCGCAGCAGATGGTGTCGCGCGCGGCTGTGCGCGCCCAATGCGCGATAAACCGAAACAACCTGTTTGATTACCGCGCCGCTGAGCATGGCGCCGCGAGGCGCGCCGCCGCGCGACGCATGCAAATCGCGCGCGAGCGCTTCGACGAGATCGGCGAGCGCCGTTTCGTCGGCCACTCGCGCGTCGCGCGCATCGTCTCCGGTTCGCGCCGGGCGCGCGAGCGCCGAGAGATCTCGCAGAACCTGATCGAAGGTGGTTTCCATGATTCGATGCGCTCGGTTATAACACGCCGCCGGCGGCGCGGGCGAGATTCGCCTTGACGAGAAATGGCCAAACGTGGTTCAATACTCGAAGTTGGGAAGTGGACAAGGCGAATGTCGTGTCAATCTTCTCACTGGTTTCCTCCTTGCGGGCGCCCGGTGGAAACGAATTCGTTGACGATTCCTTGGGGCGCCCATCATATGAGGAGCCACGGATATGGCAACCAAGCGGAAAGCAACGACCAAGAAGACGGCGAAGAAGGCCACCAAGACGGCGAAGCGTTCGCCCAAGGCCCGCCCCGCCGCCAAGAAGACCGCCAAGCGGTCGACTAAGAAGGTCGGAGCGAAGAAGAAGACGACCGCGAAGCGCAAAACCAAGCGTTAAGCACCGTCCGCCGCCGCTCTCGGAGCCACATCCGACACGGCGGAACTTGACTACGACGAGAAAGGCCGACGCGCTTGCCAAATGGTCAGCGCGTCGGCCTATTGTATTGACGAAAGCCTATGGGCCTGATACGGTTGGGTCCATGTCGCACTTGCCTGCCGAATCCGCGAGCGGGTTCAGAAATCTTGGACTCTCGGAGACGATGCTTTCCTCGCTCGACGCGGCCGGCTATTTGGAGCCGACGCCCGTACAAGCAGGTTTGATTCCGCGTGCCCTGGCCGGCATCGACGTGCTGGGGCAGGCCCGCACCGGGACGGGCAAGACGGCGGCATTCTCGATTCCGATCCTGGAGCGTCTCGACCACCGCAAAGGCGGGCACGCGCCGCAAGCACTGGTGCTCGTACCCACCCGCGAGTTGGCCGTGCAGGTCCGCGACGAAATGATCAAGCTCGCCCACGGCCGCAAAGTTCACACCGTGGCCGTTTATGGGGGCATGCCGATCCGCGCACAAATCGAAAAGCTCCAGCGGGGCGCCGACTGCGTGGTGGGCACGCCGGGCCGTGTGCTCGACCACATGGGGCGCGGAACGCTGAACCTGAGCGAATTGAGGTTCATCGTGCTCGACGAGGCCGACCGCATGCTCGACATCGGCTTTCGGCCCGACATCGAAAAAATTCTCCGCCGCGTGCCCGCCTCGCGGCAAACGATGCTGCTTTCAGCCACCGTGCCACCGGCAGTCGCCCGGCTGGCGACGCGCTACATGCGTGATCCCGAGACGCTCAATTTCTCGCCCACCGACGTGGCGGTGGAGACGATCGAGCAGTTCTACTTCACCGTCATTCCCGAACGAAAGTTCGAGCTGCTGGTGAAGCTCCTGCGGCGCGAGGACCCTCGGCAGTCGATCGTCTTCTGCCGCACCAAGCGGGGCACCGAGCGCGTCCACCGCAACTTGCAGAAGAAGTTCGAGGGTGTCGACTGCATCCACGGCGACCTGCCGCAGAAGTCGCGCGACCGCGCCATGGCCCGTTTTCGAGAGGGTCAGGTTCGCTGCCTGGTGGCCACCGACGTGGTCGGCCGTGGCATCGACGTGACCAACATTTCGCACATCATCAATTTCGACATCCCCAGTTTTTGCGACGATTACGTGCATCGGGTCGGCCGCACGGGCCGCATGGGGCGTGAAGGCGTGGCCTTTACGTTCGTCACGCCGGAAGAAGGCCCGGAGCTGACTCGGATCGAAATGCGGATCGATCGGCTCTTGAAGCGGGCGGAGATCGAGGGCTTTGACGCGGTACCCAAACCCACGGCGACGGCCGCGCAAATGGCGGCAGGTGCGGACGATCCAGGCGCCGACGGCGCCGAAGAACCGCTCAAGAAGGCGCCCAGCATGGGCCGGGGCGGAAGACCGCCGCGGCGAATTCGCCGCGCGCTGTGAATTTGCCGCGCGCTGTGAATTCACTGCACTTGTGAATTCGCCGCACGCTGTGAATTAGTATTTCGGCAGCTTCAACGTCTTTGCGCAAACCTTGCAGCGCTTTTGCTGGCGATTCAACTTGCAGCCGCATTTGGGGCAACGCAAGTTCTTCATGCGCATGGCACGGGCGGTACGCGGGCGGATCGACATGGAGTTGGGTTCCTTCGTTGGTCGGTTGTCAGTTTTCAGTTGTCATTCATGGGTCATTGGTGTCGGCGATGATTTCGTTGCCATGGCCCACCGAAACAAATGACCAATGACGAATGACCAATGACTTACTCCGGCAGATCCTTGAGCTTTTGCAGGTTCAAATCGGCGCCCGGATCGTCGGTATCGTGATCGTGGCCGTCCTGCTTGCCGTCCTTGTTGGAATCGGCGGGCTTGTCTTTTTTCTTGATCACGTCGTCGCGGCCCAGGTGGATCTTCTTGTAGGTCGCGTCCGAGACGATGTAGTACCAGTCGGCAAACCGCGAATTGAGCTGCTTGACGAGCTTCCGCCCATCCTCGATCTTTTTGTCGTACTCGTCCTGCTTGCGCTTGTTCTCTTTTTCGATCCGGTCCCGTTCAACCTTTTCCTTGGTCGAGAGTTTGGCTTTGTCGCCGGCCTTGGGACCGGCCGGCTCGGGTTTCTTCGTCGGGGTGGTTGGTTCCTCGGCCTTGGTTTCGTCGCCTGTCGAATCAGCGGCCGGCTCGTCTTTCGGATCCTTGTTCTCCGCCTCGTCGGTGCCAGCGTCTTCCTTGCCGGCCTCCTCATCGTCCAACTCCTGGGCCGCGGCTTCCAAGGCTTCGTCGAGCGATGCTTCGTCGTCGCCTTCGGTGTCGGCGGCGGGGTCGCCTTTGGCATCTCCGGCGGGCTCATCGGCCGAAGGTTCTTTGCCACCCTCTTCCGCGGCTCCTTCCGCCGCGGGCTCGGGACCGTCTTGCTTCGAAGGCGTTTCCTCGTCCAAGGGGGTCAGTTCGGGCAAGGGAATCAAGGCCTCGTTGAATTCGGCCGTAATCATCACGAAGCGGTTTTCTCCGACCTCCGCCTTCTCGGTTTCGGCTTCATCTTCTTTGTTGCCCTCCTCCTGCTCCCCCTTGCCGGCGATATTGCCAAACCGCAGGACATATTCGACGCCGTTGGTCGTGCTCGTGCGGATGTCGCCTTCGTTGGCGTAGAGCGTTATGCCACCATCCGGATTGCGCGGATCGCGCGCCGGAAAGAACCCTCGCCGAATCAACGACCTGACCGATTCGTTGTCGCTGACCTGGAACTCGTCCGATGTCTTCAAGTCGGCGCTGAGCCCCTTGGGCTTGCGGTGGACGTCGACGATCTTGAGATCGTCGAGCGCCTGTTTCATTTCGTTCAGCTTGGTCGAGTTCAATTCCTCGTCGTCGGCCAGCGGCTCGGCGCTAGATTCACCGTCGGAGATGGTTTCCAAGCGGGCGAGGTTCCATTTGAACTGCTTCGAGTCGTATTCCAGGCCGATGCGACCACGATACTTGATCGCGCCCGCGGCCTCGTCGACCGTGTAGTCTTCGATCGCCACCTGCTTGATGTCGAGACTGTTGATCTTGAGCAGGTCTTTCTCGATCCAATCGTCGAAACGCGTCGAAAGCTTCTCGGTCTTGACGGCCACCTGGTAGACCGCGTCTTTGTCGGGCAGGCGTACGTAGTGCAATTCCGGCCGATCGGCGACCGCTTTGCCGATGATGAAATCGGCCAGCGTCTTGCCGTCCTTGTCGGCGAACACGACCCGCTTGCCTACGCCCGTGGCGCCGGGCGAGAGCTTTTCCAGGTCGGGCAGCACGACGCCGAAAGCCTCGTGAAGCGAAGCATCGGTGCTGATCAGCGGGCCCTTGCGCAGGTCGAAAACGCTCGCGGCCGCCTCACCCAATTGCTTTTCGGCGTCGGCGGGGTAGTTTTCGTGCGATGGAATCCGCCAGACGCCCTTTTCCTGCACCACTTTGAATATACGCGGTTCCGATTTCGCCTCATCGTAATCGATGATTTCCAGCGATCGCGCCACTTTAGGGTCGGTGAGTTCGGGACAGAGCAACTCTCCCTCGCCCCCGCTCTGGTCGTTTTCCAGTGGTCGAGGACGGCTCGCGATGGCCCCGGTCAGGACCACCACCGCCACGCCCACGAAGGTCAATGTCTTCGTCGTCTCGTTCATCGTTCGCTCCTCGTAACGCGGCCTCAAATCTGTCTGCCGCGGTCAAATCAAGTAGGTCAGGCTTTCAGCCTGACGCGCCTCTGGCGACGTCTTGCTCCTAACGTAACCGGCTCCGTGCGACACCTTCGCGCTCACGCGCGCGGCGGCCGAAAAATACGAACATCCCCATCATCAAGGGGAGCACAGGTGGCAGGAACACGGCCCACATCTTGTACCAGTCCTGAACCCGGCTGACATCGGTGGCCAGCCCGCGATCGATCTCCGCGATCTGTTTGTTGATCTTCTTTTGCGCCCGGTCCATCGTCTGCTGCAAGCGCTGGTTGCCGACCTGCTCGGCCATCGAGATCAGTTGTCGTTTTTCGTTTTCATCCTTCTCCGATTTGCGGATCGCAGCCACTTCCTTGTCGAGCTTGGCCTGTTCCGTTTCGCGCGCCGCGTTCAACTCGTCGCGGAATCCGTCGATTTTCTTTTGCGCCTCCTCGCGCGCGTCTTTCGTGCGGTTCTCGATCGTGGTCAGCGTGCGGTGCCGCAGTCGCCGGTTGCGGATCGAAATGAACCGCGAGTCGCCCGCCAGCGAATCAAGCACATTGAGCACGAAGGTCACATTGTCGAGATTGATCGTGATGTCGCTCTCCGGGTCTTGTCCTTGCGAGCGCAATTGGAAGAACTGCGACGAAAGCATGTCGACGTCGGACACCAGCACCACATCGATCTCGCGAGGTTTTTTCGGCTCAGGCTTCGGTTTTTCGCCGGACTCATCCGACGCCGGTTCATCTTCTGGCGCTTCCTTGGGTTCATCGCCCGGCATTTCCTCGTCGGCCGGCATGTCTTCCCCGGTCGCCGCATCATCGGGCCGAGCGTCGGTTTCGTCGCCTTCTCCCACTTCGCCCTCGTCCTCCGTGGGACGACTTGCCGGCTCGTCGCCATCGCCAGCGTCTTCGTCCCCACGATCCGCCGGTCCTTCGTCGTCAGCAGCCGGTTCGGCCGGCTGGTCCGACATGGCCTTGTTTCCGGCGGCCTTGCCACGAATCCGCGCGGCGAGCGTGTAGCGAGTGGGGGCGGCGGGCGGTTTGAATCGCCGCTGGCGGTTGAGCTCCATGCCGCGGCCAAAGAAACCTGGCGTGAAGATTTCATCGACTTTGATCGTGCCGCTGTGGTTGCCGGTCTGCACCAACTCTTCGAATTTGAGCTTGTCGTCCTTCTTGACCACCGATCCCGCGAACGCGAACAGCACCTGCTGCAGTTTGGCGCTGATCTGGTCGTCCGAGTCGAACACAGGCTTGTCGCTGGCTCCCTTGTCGACGAATACATACTCTTTGGGCAATTCGGCGAATTTCGGGAACGGGTTATAGTCTTGCCAAACCACGTCGTTGGCCGGAAACGTCACGTGAAGCAACTTCCAGAGGTCTTCGATACGCCCCTTGGGCGGCGGCTGTTGACCGCCCATCATCCCCATCATGGGGTTCTGCTGCGGGGCGCGCCGCGGCTGGCTGGTGCCCGGTACCTCGAACATCGTCGGCAAAGGGTCCTCGAAAATGGCCGTGGGAATGCCGCGCCGCACCGCATCGATGAAGTGCGGCATTTGCTGCGGACCCAAGGTCGAAGGCTGCACGGCCAGCAGCGCGTCGATGTCGTCGACGATCGGCGCATCGGCGTTGACGCGCACCACTTCGTACTGCTTTTCCAACTCCTCGATCAGGAGCTGCTTGGGTGTTTGCGACATCGTCTGCATGTTGAAGTCGCCGTAGAGCTTGGCGTCGGTCGCGAGCACGCCGATCTTCTTTCGCTTCTGGTGCTCCTTGCGGCTGACCGTACAGATAGAACGCACCATCTCGTACTCGACGGAAAGCCCGCGATCGAAGAAGGGAATCACCACCTTCTCCAGGCCGGAAGTGAAGGCCACGCCCAGGAACAGGGGCTTTTGGCTCACGGCGCCACGGTTGCGGGCGACGACGTCGCGGGGAGTGATGCCGAATTGCTTTTCGGCTTCGTCGGCCTCTTCACTCAAGGCGCGGGTGGGGTGGAAGTGGACCACCACGGTGTCGGCGCCCAACACGTCGAACTCGCGAAGCGTCGAGAGCAGGTTGTGCTGCGTCTGCACGTAGGCTTCCGGAACGTCGTCGTCCGGACTGAAATAGGCGTCGATCCGCACGGGATGTTTCGCGTCGAGGTCGCGAATCAGCCTGCGCGAATCAGGCGAGAGCGAGCTCAGCCGTTCGCTGGTCACGTCGGCCCGCAGATCGTGGTACTTGAAGGCGTACGATACTCCCACCGCGATGGCGGCCAGCGCCAAGGCCCGGGCCAGGTAGTGGCCACCCATCAACGTGCCGTCGCGACCGCCTTGCCAGTGCCGGCGGCTGATGAGAACGATGCTCAGGTAGAGCATGACGGCGACGATCGCAAGAAAAAAAGCCACGCCCGAAAGGCTGATCACGCCGCGGCCGAAATCGTAAAACTTGGCCGCCAGGCTCCAAGACTTGATCTCCGCCGCCCAACTCGCGGGCAGGATCACATCGGCGTTGGAGGCGAATGCCAATGGGGCGTTGAACGCGGCGCCCAGCACGAAACCGACGGTCAAGTTGCCCGTCAGAAATGAGGCCACCATGCCGATGGCCAACATCGCCAGCCCGACCATCCAATAGCCGAAGTACGTGCCGACGAACAGCCCCAAGTCGGGTCCGCCCAGCCGCCAGAGCACCGCCAGGTTGCAGACCAGCGAGAACACCAGCGCCACGGTGAAGATCGCGACTGCGGCCAGGTACTTGCCCAGCACCACGTCGAAGTCGGCGGCGGGAATCGTCAACAGCAGCTCGTCGGTCCCCTGGCGGCGCTCCTCGGCCCAGATGCTCATCGTGATCGCCGGGATGAACACCAGCATGATGTAGGGGAGGTAGCGGTTCAATTGCTCGAGGTTGGCCAGGTTCGAGTTGAAAAACTCGTTGGGCCAGAAGGCCGCGAATGAATTGAGCAACACGTACACGCAGATAAACACATAACCTGTCGGATTGCTGAAGTAGCTAATGAAGTTGCGGCGAAAAATCGCCTTGATCACGTTGAGGTTCATGGGCGGTCACCAGGAAAACAGCGTTGCGATAAGAGGGGCCGAAGCGTCAAATGCCTCAAGCGGCCTCGCGCGTCAGTTCGTAAAAATGCACATCGAGCGGCTTTCCGTCCTTGGTCAGGTCGGAGGGCGTGCCGTCGTATTTCAACCGTCCTTCGTTGATGAACAGCACCCGACTGGCCATCGCATCGACCTCTTGCAAAATGTGGGTCGAAAGAAGGATCGTCTTGTTCTTTCCCAATCGCCGGATCGTTTCGCGAACCTCGCGAATCTGGTTCGGGTCGAGCCCTGCCGTTGGTTCATCGAGGATCAGCACGTCCGGCTCATGCAACAACACCTGGGCCATTCCGACCCGTTGCCGATACCCCTTCGAGAGCTTACCGATCGCCTTGCCGATCACGCTGCTCAGGGCGCAAAGTTCGACCACCTCGGCGATTCGCTCTTGCCGGTACGATCCGGTCATCCCCCGCGCGTCGGCAAAGAACTCCAGCAGACCCCGAGGGGTCATGTCAGGGTAAAGGGGGCCATTTTCCGGCAGGTAGCCGAGCTTGGTCGAGCCAGCCAGGCGATCGGACGCCATGTCGTGGCCGGCGATCTTGGCCACCCCTGTCGAGGCGGACAAATACCCGGTCAGGAGCTTCATGGTCGTACTCTTACCCGCGCCGTTTGGTCCGAGGAAGGCGACCACTTCCCCTTGATAGACCTTGAAGCTCACATCCCGGACGGCGGCGAAATCGCCATAGAACTTCGACAAATTATGCGCCTCGATCATCGCCGGACGCGTTTCAGTGGTCGTCGTACTTTTCTCCATTGCTTGCTGGCTCCTCGACTGCGGCCGCCAGAAGGCAGCGGCGGACAACTCGATACCACCCATTCTGGCTGGTCAAGCTGGCTCTTCGTCCAAAAATAGTATCCCACTATGCCCCTTGTCCATACCTGTTGTCTAGGGGCTACGCAGCGAAAAATGGTTTGGTTCGTGCCGCCAACTTTTTCCCAATGCCTACTTACCCTACAATGCTCGGCATGTCTGAGGCCGAAGCATGGACGATCGGACGGTTGCTGCAATGGACGACGGGCTATTTGAAAGAACGTGGCGCCGAGAGTCCGCGGCTCGACGCGGAAGTGCTTCTGGCTGAGGCCCTCGATTGCCAGCGGATCGAGCTCTACACCGCGTTCGAGAACGTGCCGCCCGATGCCCCCAGGGCCGCTTTCCGCGACCTGGTACGTCGCCGAGCTGAAGGAACGCCGGTGGCCTACCTCGTGGGCCGAAAGGAATTCTACTCGTTATCGTTCCGTGTCACGCCCGACGTGCTGGTTCCGCGCCCTGAGACTGAATTCCTTGTGATTCGGTTGTTGGATTTGGCTGCGGAGCGGACTCCCGCGGCGGAGGGACCGGCCATCGCCGACGTGGGAACGGGAAGCGGCAATATCGCCGTTTGCGCGGCGAAATGGCTGGCGACGAGCCGGGTGACGGCTGTGGACATCTGCGCCAATGCGTTGGCCGTGGCGGCGGCGAATGCGGCCCATCACGGCGTGGCGGAGCGAGTCGAGCTCGTCACGAGCGACTTGCTCGCGGCCGTTGCGGCCGATCGGCGTTTCGACTTCATCGTTTCCAACCCGCCTTACGTCTCCGATGCTGAACTGGGCGCTCTGGCTCGCGACGTGCGCGACTTTGAACCTCGCTCGGCGCTCGTGGCCGGACCCCGTGGCACCGAGGTCATCGAGCGGCTGATCGTTCAGGCCGGCGAACGGCTGGTTCCCGGCGGATGGTTTTTGACCGAGATCAGCCCGCAACTCGAAGCACCGGTGCGGCAGCTTGTCGTGGACGACGGCAGATTCGAGCTGGGTCCAACGGTCAAGGACCTTGCCGGACTCGCCCGGGTGGTGCAGGCCAGGAGGCGATGAGATTCCCAAGGCGAGCCATGGATGTATTCCAAATCGAGGGGGGTCGTCCGCTGATGGGCGAAGTGGCTGCCGGCGGCGCGAAAAACGCCGCGCTGCCGATAATGGCGGCGTCGATCCTGGCCCGCGAGCCGGTCTGCCTCGATGGCGTGCCCGAGTTGGTCGACGTCGATACGCTGGCGCTGGTGCTGGGCCACTTGGGTGTCGAAACCAAGCGACAACCCAACCGACAACTGAGGTTGCAGACAATTGACTCTCGGCCGACCAGGGCCGATTACGAGCTGGTGCGCCGCATGCGGGCAAGTTTCTGTGTGTTGGGTCCGCTCGTCGCCCGGCGAGGCCGCGCCGCGGTAGCGCTTCCTGGCGGTTGCGACATCGGCGACCGGCCGGTCGATCTGCACCTGCGGGGGTTGGCCGCCCTGGGGGCCGACGTGCGGATCGAGCACGGCTACGTGATCGCCGAATCGAGACGACTGGTTGGCACGACGATCCACATGAGCGGCCCGCGCGGGCCGACCGTGACCGGCACGGCCAACGTGCTCTGCGCCGCCACTTTGGCGCGTGGGCGCACAACCATCATGGGCGCCGCCCTCGAGCCGGAGGTCGTCGATCTGGGCCGGTTTCTGATTGCGCTGGGGGCGCGCATCGAAGGCCTGGGAACGTCGACTCTGGAAATCGAGGGGGTCGAGAGTCTAGGCGGCGCTTCGTATCGGATCATACCCGACCGGATCGAAACCGCCACGTTGCTGTTGGCCACCGCCATCACACAGGGCCGCGCCAGCGTGACCGGCACGGCGCCTGAACACTTGCACGTGGTGCTCTCCAAAATGGATGAGGCGGGCGCCGAGATCGGCGTCGAGCGCGACCGGATCACGTTGGCTTGCCGCCGTCGACCCCGACCCACCGACGTCACTGCGATGGCGTATCCCGGTTTGCCCACCGACTTGCAGTCGCAATGGATGGCCTGGATGACGCTTGCCCCTGGCAGAAGCGTGATCCGCGACCAGGTCTTCGGCGACCGCTTCCGGCACGTTGCCGAGTTGAACCGGCTCGCGGCGCGAATCGAGCGCGTGGGCGAAACGGCCATCGTCACGGGGGTCGACCGATTGACGGCCGCCGAGGTGACGGCATCGGACCTGCGGGCGAGCGCCGCCTTGGTGTTGGCCGCCTTGGCCGCCGAAGGCCAAACGGTCGTGCGGCGGATTCACCATCTCGATCGGGGATACCACCGGCTCGATTTCAAGCTGGCCCAATTGGGCGCCGGAATCGAGCGTTTGCCCGACATCCAATTCCGAAGCGCGAGCGACGCCGCGCGATCAATCACAGTCGCAGAGAACCTGAGACCGCATGGAACTACCTTCGTTGATCCTCGCTAGTTCCATTGGTACCGTTATCCGCCGTCAGGCGCGTCGTTCGACGGCAAGATACAGGATCACACCCATCGCCGCCGCGGTTGCCAGAGTGATGGCCATGCCCTTCTTCCAATAGAATGTCAGCAGCAAGGCAAGAATCGCAATGCAACACGTCTCGATGTTGACGCTCGACCATTCCGGCACGAACAACCTGAACCCGTAGCCTTCCCACGTTGCCACTCGTCGAAACAGCGTGTGCAGTGAAAACCACACCGCCAGGTTCAAGACCACTCCGACCACGGCGGCGGTGATGGCGGAAAGTGCGGAGCTGAGCGACTGATTGCCTCGCAGCCGTTCGATATACGGCGCTCCGAGAAATATCCAGAAGAAGCAAGGCACGAACGTCACCCAAGTCGTCAGTATCGATCCTAAGATTCCGGCCAACAAGGGATCGAGCGATCCGGGATTGCGGTACGCCCCCATGAATCCGATGAACTGCACCACCATGATCAGAGGTCCGGGCGTCGTTTCGGCCATTCCCAGCCCGTCCAGCATTTCGCCGGGTTGCAACCAGCCGTACTTTTCGACAGCTTGCTGCGCGATATACGCCAGCACGGAATACGCGCCGCCGAAGGTGACGATTGCCGCCTTGCTGAAGAAGGCCCCTTCCTGAAAGAAAACCGACTTTGGCCCCAGTAACAGTCCGATCGCGACCAGCGGCCCAAACCAAAGCGTCAGGCAGACGGCGCTGACGACGACGCTGCGAAGCAACGTGGCAGTCTGTGCGTCGGCGCGCACTTCGTCTACAGCTGTTCCCTTCGCCATTCCGTCCGCATCCGTCTGGCCGTGCCCCTTGATGACCATGAACCGTCGCGGAGCCATCCGCTGGCCCAAGAACCCGATCAAACCCGAAGCGACGATCAGCGCCGGGAAAGGCACGTTCAGAAAGAAGATCGCCACGAACGACGCCACGGCCAGCACGATCATCGTGCCATTCTTCAAAACGCGCTTGCCGATGCGCAGGACCGCCTCCAGCACAATTGCCAACACCGCCGGTTTGAGACCGAAGAACAGGGCCTGGACGAATGTCGAATTCTCGAAACGCGCGTACATGATGCTCAGGGCCAAAATCGAAAAAAAGCCGGGCAGCACGAACAGGATTCCAGCCACCAGTCCGCCGACCGTCCGGTGCATCAACCAGCCGATGTACGTCGCAAGCTGTGTGGCTTCCGGCCCCGGCAGCAACATGCAGTAGTTCAGGGCGTGAAGGAACCGCTCCTCAGCGATCCACTTTTTCTCGTCGACGATGATCCGGTGCATGACTGCGATCTGCCCGGCAGGCCCTCCGAAACTCAACGCGGCCACCCGGCACCAAACCCAGAACGCTTCCCGGAGCGAAACACGAATCACGTTGGGCCTGGCGGATTCGGAATAAGGCTGGTCCATCGGGTTTAACCTGCCTCTTCGGCTGCGGGTGCGAACGATGGACTGACTGCGTGGAAACAACAGCCTGGAAACGACAGTAGCCGCAAGTGCTTTACTTGCGGCTACTTATTGACAGCGAGGGCGACGGGACTCGAACCCGCAACCACCGGATCGACAGTCTAACCAGTAGTGTTCTGGAGGACTAGGCCAGTGTACCGAAAACGGCGTTTTCCGGGGAAAAAACCACAATCGTGCCGATGGGTAAGAGGATTTCCCAGGCCACGCCGATGAACGATTGACGTGGCAGCGTCGAGCTGGCGGATGATGCTGAGCCTTGCCAGGCTCATTCAGCGAACATGTTGGCGACTGGGAACGTGAAGAAAAACCATGACAAGTAGAGCGAGACTGCGCCCGCTGCAACCACCCCGCTGGCCATCACCAAAATGATGAAGAGCATGAGTCGCCAGCCCTTAAGCCATTTTTCCAGCCGTCCACGGTCGTCAAGATAGTTGTAAATAACGGCCGCGCATCCGAATCCCGGCATAAACCCCAGCGAGATGAAAATCGCCTCGCCGGTCAAAGTGACTGGCTTCGTCATCAGAATGCCGCGCGAGATCATGCCCCCCACAATCGCTCCAGCCAACAGCACGGCAACGTCCCTCGTGCCAAGGGGCGAATGTGGTGGACCGATGCGATTCAACATCGGGTTCTGGTGGCGTTCCTGATCCGTAACGGGGTCGGGCGGCTTGTACTGGTTCTCGTTCATGGCCGAAACTCGTGGCCCGTCCAATCAGCGGCTTGATCGGTGGTCGGCGATTACCAAGACGACGATCAAGACGCATAGGAAGACGCCGGTAAGTGCGTCGTTGATTGCCGCACTTCGGAGCGAGGCCAACCAAATACAAGTCACCGTCAGGTAACGAAAAAAGGCGCGTAGGCTGGCCTGGCGGCGTTTCGGCTCGGCGCTCATCGTGGCGTTTTCAACGGAGTCGGTTGGGCGATCACGATTGGACCTTGCCGCTGAGAATGGTGACCATGTGCTGAAAGGCTTCATCAAGAGAGGCCCCACGCGCCACGCACGTCATAGCCTTATCTCCAGTTGTTTTGGCCATTCGCAGGTTCTCGATCAATACGAAAAACGGGATGGCTTCGGCGCAGACGCCAAACTGCAAGTCATAGCCGTGTTGGCCAACCCACTGATTTACGAATTCCCTGTCGGTCAAGTCCCGATTCTATCTTGGCTGCATTATGGGGAGGAAGTGTGGGCGATGGTTGGTTGTGCGCTATTCGTGCGTTGCTGGCTGCGAACCGGGCGCGGAAGCTGGGCGGCCGGGCTTACCGTCGCCTGCGATCCCATATATAGGCGACGATCAGAAGGGCTGGCAGCACGATCGCGCCGCCCGCTCCGTCGTGGAACATCTCGTAAACGTACCGCCAGATCGGCCCGCCAAATGCAATCGTGGCTCCTACCGCAGCCGTGAGGATGAACAAGCTCTTCAGGCGGAATTGCAAACGGGAGCGGAACATCCTGCCATTCTACCTCCTGCCGGTGTCGCTGGGCCAGCCGGGAGTCGCGCTCTTGCTCGCTGCCCGCCGGCGCGGGATGCTGATGGAATCGCCAAGCCCTTCGCCACGCTGCTTTCGATGTTGACGCCAGGCGAAGGTGGGCGCACTTCAGTCTGGCCTCGATGTTTGTGGTCGTAACGGTACTGTGCGAGGGCCAATTCAAGAAAGGAAGAACGACATGCTACGCTGGGCGTTGATATTCTTGATCGTGGCCCTGATCGCCGGGGTATTTGGCTTCTGGGGGCTGGAAGGTATGGCGATGTGGATTGCGAAGGTGTTGTTTGTCGTATTCCTCGTCCTGTTCGTGGTGTCGCTCGTCTTTGGTCGTCGAGGCCCACTCTAGGAGCGTTTCATGAAAATGCCCAAGAATCTTGGCTCAATCCTGATGGCAGTCTGGCTCATACTCTACGGCATTTTAACTGCGCCCTTCCTCAAGATTAGCTTTTCCCACAGCACCGACGTGTTGGCGGTGCTGGCCATCGCTGCGGGTCTGCTGATCTTGATCCGGCGAGAGTAAAAGCGCTGGACGAGTCGCAGCCGTCGCCGGTTCACCAGCGTCAGTCAAGCTTGGACCGGCAGTGGGCTTGCTGCTCGGTCTTGTCGATGCGACCGAGGTGCAGCGCAGGTCGAGAACGAAAAGGCCGAGGGCGCTTCCCAGACGGCGGGCGTATGGTACCAAGCCTATTGAGGAAAGTGGATTATTTCTTCACCATCAACTTTTGAAACAAGATTTGTACAAATCTCACCGGCTGATCTCGGCGGCCGACTCGGCACGAAGCCACTCATGCCGTCGAACCGTCGTAGGTGGTAGAATGCACTAGAACTGGTAACCGAGGTGAACGACATGGCATTCTGCAAGCATTTTCAGCGTGATTTGCAGCCGGGGGCAATTCCACACAACACGGAATCGCTTATAGCAGTCGAAAATCACGCCACCGGAATGACGGCGTTCCTAACGGCCCACGCTGGTGGGTCCTACGAGAATGGGCTTTACCGGATTTATCCGACCTCTCAAATGTCTCGATGGACAGAGGTAGTGGTCGAAGCATTTCCAGAATTTCGTGAGCGTATCTGCTGCTTCGCCTTCGACTGGTTGGGGCGCGTCTTCGCCTTGGACTTTGCCAGAAGGACCGACGACCAATATCTAGTCTTGATGCTCGAACCCGGAACAGGGCAAGCACTAGAAATTCCAACGACCTTCATGCAATTCCATGAACAAGAGTTGGTCGGGTATAGGAACGAAGCCCTTGCAGCGGAGTTTTTCCAAGCATGGCGGGCGTCAGGCGGGAATACGCCAGCATTCGAGCAATGCGTCGGTTACAAGAAACCGCTTTTCTTAGGCGGCAGCGATACGATTGAAAACTTAGAAGTCATTGACATGGATGTATATTGGTCTGTCTTTGAACAACTTCCATCCAAAGTTCGTGACCTTCCGGAATGCACCCGCCTTGGCAACATTCAAGTCAACGAATAAGCATTCGGACACGGTGTTCGAGGAGTTTCATTCCGGTCAGGTGGAACAGCGAGGTTGTGGATGGGAGCCGAGGCATTCCACGTGTGCTACGGGCTACGGTGGGAAGTGGATGCCGCCAACGAGGACGAGGTTACTCTCCTCGAAAAGCGGCAAGACCCACGGCAAGTAGCCGCAAAACGTCACAAGCTCAATAGCTGGTGGGGAGCCACCACGGACCAACGCAGGTACTTTCTGGTAGTCGGGACGCTGATCGGCAACTTTGGTTGGGAAGGCGAGCATGCCGGACGGCTGACCGATGAGGCGGCGGTAGCTCTCGTGCAAACAACGAAAGAGAAACTGCAAGCGGCGGGGTTCGAGGACGAGCCTGCTTGGCACTACCAATTCGAGCCGGATTATTAAAAGGTCATTATCCCGAAGATCTGGGATTCCTCAATCCATATCCCACGACGACCTGAACCGCTTGCATGACACGCATCGGAACAGATAGACACAAACGCCGCCGGACCCACCTGATACCGACTCCCAAACCGATGCCCTGGTTGGATCATCCTCTTCCATGATCTGATTCAAGAACGCCTTGGCATCATGAGGCCGATGTGGTGACTCCATAAAGCTGGCCCACTCGCCAACATAAGTCATTGGTCGTTTGCAGCAAAATAGCCATCGTTCCCCTTGCCATGTCACGAACGAAGGGGTGCGCAGTAGCTCAAAAAGATGCTCGCCCGGCATTCGCGCTCCGAACCATTCTTCCTCCGTGTCGATTGGCACAATCTCAAACTCGGTTGTCTTTAACCCCGGAACGCCGTGAGTAATACCCTGAAATGCCTGATCCCACGACACCATCCCAAGCTCCGTGTCTTTGGTGATTGCTCCTTTTCCAGCCCGAAGGCACGAGTAGCAGATGAAGATGTCCTTGTCCTTGGACTTCGGAAATGGAATGACCGTCCGGCAGGATCGGCATGGTCCATCTTTCCGGTCGGACGCAGCAAGGCCATTTTCGACGCCACAAGCCGGACACGGCAGCATGACCGCACCGCCGATGCTCAACTGGATGCAGTGGCGATTCGTTCCCCCACAGAGAAGGCACGTTGAACGCTCGGCGTATCCCCTCGCCTCGTTCGTCGGCCCTTCGTAGAGGGGAAACGGAATCCCAAGCTCGGCAAATGTCGGCATCATTCAGCCCTCGCAAGACGACATGCACTTGTCACCCAAATCGCTCACCGCACCTCAACCGTCACCACGAGGTAGTTCCCTGGATTCGCCTTGGCGAACTCGTCGAGCGTCATTTTATCATCCACGACAATCTGCCGCTCCCCTTCGACATAAACGATGTGGGGCCTGCCGGGCGTGATTGTGCCGGGGATGGTTTGCTTGGCGACAGTCTTGATGTTATGCCGAGTGGCATGCCAATGCGATGCCATTGACTCTCCAGGGATATCGCCAGTGATCAACAATTTAGTCCACTGGCCACCGGTCAACGGATACTCTCCGAGGCCAAGCCGCAACGTCGCACTCTCCCAGATCGGTCCTCCTACTTCCTCCTTTTTCCTCCCAAGGAAATGGCCGAATTCTTCCGCATTTTTCCTCCCAAGAAAATGGCCGCATTCTTCCGTAACGACGCCGGACTGCACCAAATACAGCGTGGCGAATAATGAAGTCCCCTTCATGAAGCGGCCACTTACAACTGCGACGTTCCGCCGGGATTTCAAACTCTCATCGCCAAATACCCTATCCTCGGCACTCGGTGCTCTGACCACCACCACCTTGCGAGTTAGCCAATGCCAAGCGCCGAAACCAACGCCGACCAGGGCGACGAGAACGAAAAGCTGCTTGAGAGTGAAGCGGAATCGGCGGGTCGGTTGGTCGTTGGGCATGGTGGACTGCTGCCTGGCTCATGTCATTCTACCGACTCCGGCCTCAATTCAATCACTTCTCGGCAGAGATTGGTTCTGGGGCAAGCATCACCGTGCTTTCGGCCCCACTCACCATCCGCCATCCGCATGATCGAACGACGAGCAAGGATACGGCGGTGATGATCGCTTGAAGGCCCAAGGCGGCCGACCAGAGCATCCAGAGGCTCCCGAAGCCCGCTTGTTCAAATCTTCCGTAGACATTGTACGTCGCTAGCGTTCCGACGCCGAATGCAGTCGGGACAACAACAGCCAATCGGGGTAACGGCCGCCCAACTCCAAGTGTCGCCCAGAGCGTAGCCAATTCAACCATCACGAAGCAGGGAGGGTAGGTCATCACCGCCACCGTGTTCAGGTTATTGATGCTCCGAACGCCTCGGCCCATTCCCAACACGACTGCCACAACACCCGTTGCCAGGAGCACGTGCCGTATGGTGAATTGAAAGCGTTTGGATACTGTCAACCCGTTCGGTAGATGGGCCAGTTGCAGTCCAAGTCGGCTGTGTCGCAAGCTAATCAAGACCAGGAGGATTGGCCAGGCGACCAGTGCGATCCACAGGAATGCAACTCGTGTGCCACCGCCTGTGTTGGCAATACAAACGAACGCTGTAGCTGCGACGACGGCGGGAAGTCGCCATTCGAGTCGAGTCGTACTTAGGCCGCTCCAGATGCCAATCAACCCGGCCTGGGCATAAACCAGGGCGTACAGCCCGATGAACATCAATTCATCGACAGCAGGAGACATGCCGTGGGAGTTGGCAGTGTTGGCGTACCAGGCCGAGAGCAGCCCAGCAACTATGTGGACAGCCACGAGCAGACCGATTCTTGCCTTCGACGACACTTCGTGTTCCCCGATGTTGCCCGATCATGATCGTCGACGGTCATGGAGCCACGGTCAAGGGTTTTCGCCGCCCCAGCAATAACCACGATTTCTTTTCGGGAAAGCCAAGTCCCGATCCCCGGCACGATGAGCGCACGACCGGAAGACTGCCGCCGATCATGGTCACGACCGCTCAAATCTCGACCTTCCTCATCGCCTCTTGGTATCGCCCTTCCAGCTCGCCATCGAGCGCGATGTGCTGGTAGATCGCCAGCGTTTCCCGGCGGGCATGGCCGGTGATCAACTGAAGCTCGGCATCGGCGAGGCCGCTGTTCCGGGTCAGCGACGTAATCGCCTGATGACGGAACGTGTGGGGAGTGGCCCGGACGCCGGTCTTGAGGGAATACAACTTGACGATCTGCTGGACCCTGCGGGTCCTGTACTTGGTCGCGCGTTTCGTTTGAAAAAACCAGCGACCTGCCCTGCCCCGACGCCGCTCGGCACAAATGCACCCCGACATGCCACCTGTACGGGTTCCCTGCACTACGCCGAGGCTATGCGACCATGAACGTCGAAAACATGTCGGCGGCCGTGCTCCAGAAGAAGATGAGGCACAACTCGTTCAGCACCACCCTGCGGTACATCGGACTGGCGTACAAAATGAAAGCGGCGGCCGAAAAGGTCTACGTCCCAGAGTTCTTGAAAGCAGGTAAAGCGGGCTGAATGGAGTTTTTTTGGAGTTTGGACCGTGCTTTTCGTACAACAGCCTGGAAACGACAGTAGCCGCAAGTGCTTTACTTGCGGCTACTTATTGACAGCGAGGGCGACGGGACTCGAACCCGCAACCACCGGATCGACAGTCCGGTACTCTAACCAATTGAGCTACGCCCCCAATCGCTTGGGACCAACGAATTTACCATGAAATCGCCGGCCAGCAAGCCCAGCGAACATTGAAACGATCGACGGCCGTTGATATGTTGAGGCACTGCACTCTATCGGCGCGCGGCGGTTAGGTTCGTAGCGTCCGTAGCGGGCGAATGCCTGCATGCTGGCGAATTCAGCCATAAGTCGGGATGAGTCAGGCTCGAAAGCCTAACCTACCATCGGAACGCCTCGGATGAAACCGACCGCTTGCCGCACACTCGCCCACCAGCAACACGCCTTCGGCAATTTCTATGGCACCGCCCGCGAAGGGCTCACCGTCGGCAGCCGCCGCGGCCTGCTCAAGGCCGGCATCGCCGGTATCGCCGGACTGAGCTTACCCGAGGTCTTGCGCACCCGCGCGGAGGCCGCTGAGGCCGGGCGGGCCGTAAGAGCCAAGAGCGTGATTCTGCTGTGGATGGCCGGCGGACCGAGCCATATCGACACCTGGGACGTCAAGCCCGATCGCCCGCTCATCAACCGCGGCCCGTTCTCCGCGATTGCGACCCGGCTGCCGGGCGTACAAATTTGCGAGCACTTGCCGAAGCAGGCGGCGATGCTCGACAAGTTCACGCTGATCCGCTCGGTCGATGCGCGCTTTAGCAATCACGAACCGAACACCGTTTTTCAGACAGCCAACCTGGCGGCCGAGCCGCGCGAGAACCCCGAGGCTGAGAAATACCCGGCCATCGCTTCGATCGTCGCCAAGCTCCACGGGCCGAACCACTCGAGCATGCCCCCCAACGTGGCTTTCATGAAGTCGCGCTCCCACCTGGCGTTCGGCGGCTACCTGGGCAAGAGGTACGATCCGTTCCTCGCCGAGGGGGCCGCGAAGCTGCCGCTCTACGACCTGGTAGGCAACGATACGGGGCGGATAGGCGGCGCCGACCTGTTCCAGCTCCCGCGCGGCCTGAGCCATGACCGGCTGCACGACCGAAAGTCGCTCCTGGCCGACCTCGACAAGCTGCGCCGCGATCTCGATCAATCGGGCTCGATGGAAGCCCTGGGTAGTTATCAACAGCAGGCCGTCGAAATGGTCGTCGGCCAGCGGGCGAAGACGGCCTTCGATCTGTCGGCCGAGCCGCAAGCGATCCGCGACCTGTATGGCAAACACCTCTGGTGCCAACAGGCGCTCTTGGCCCGGCGGCTGGTCGAGACGGGCGTGAGTTTCGTGACGATCGACCTTAGCTACCACACCGCCTCCGGCACCTGGGACAACCACGGCGACAACATTCCACCTTACGGCGGCATCAAGAACGGCCTTGGCCCGCTCTTGCCGCTGTTCGACCATCTGATCACGACGCTGGTCGCCGACCTCGACGTGCGAGGCCTGCTCGACGACGTGCTGGTGCTCGCCATGGGTGAGTTCGGCCGCACGCCCCACATGGGCACCCAAGACAGCACCGATGGCCGCAACCATTGGCCCGTCGTCATGTCGATGTGCCTGGCCGGCGGCGGATTGCGCCACGGGCAAGTTATCGGCGCCACGGAAAGCGATGGCGGGCAGATCAAAGAGCGCCCCGTCACACCCGCCGACCTGGCCGCCACGATCTATCGCCACATGGGTGTACCTTTGGACGCCACCTATCTCGACAACCGCGGCCGTCCGCGGTTTATCGTCGAGAACGGCGGCCTGCCCATCGCCGAGTTGTTTTAAGTGGCCGTAGGTCGGGCTTTTCGGCCTGACGGCCGTTAGGCACGATTTCAACAGTCCCTATCGCGCCTTGGCGCAATGAACGACCGCCCCACGCGTGAAGCATGCTGAACCTCAAATCGAACACGTCTCCCCGCTGGCTGGCGACCGTTGAGGAGCACCTCGACGAAGTCCTGCTCGACCACGCGCACTGCGAGAAGAAAGCCGCCGGCACGGCGATGAACCTGATCTTCGCATACGTCGACCGCGTCGAGCTGGTCAAGCAACTCTCGGCGATCGTCGTCGAAGAGCTCGATCACTTCCGGCAAGTGATCGACCTGCTGGCCGCGCGCGGGGTCGCTTTCCGGCGGCTGACGCCCAGCAGCTACGGTGCGCGGCTCAATGAGCTGGTGCGCAAGCAAGAGCCGCACAAGGCGGTCGACCGGCTCCTGGTGGCGGCGTTGATCGAAGCCCGGAGTTGCGAGCGGTTCGCGTTGCTCAAAGACGGCCTGAGCGACCGCAACCTGGCGGGCTTTTACGCCGGCTTGTTCGAGTCGGAAGCGCGGCACCACGCCGACTACGTCGAGCTGGCGCGGCTTTTCGCTCCCGCCGACGACGTCCGCCGCCGTCTCGACGACCTGGCCGCCGCCGAGGCCAACATCATTGAGCAGTCAAACGATCCGCCGCGGATCCACAGTTGAGGGAGGGATGAGGAGGTGAGGGGATGAGGGGGTTATGAGCTAAGGGAATACAACTGACCAAGGACAACGGACAACTGACCAAGAACAACTAACCCATTCCCCCTCGATATCGCCAATTTCCCCCAAAAAAAGCCCGTATTCGCCATCGTTCGAGCTTGCACGAAAAGGGCAATCTGGCGATGATACCGCCCCCGCGGACGGTGCCCCCCGGAGGCGTGCCGCGGCCACTCGCAAGGAGGCGAACGCCGATGGTGCGCTGTTTCAAGTCGTTGCTGGGCTTGTCGATAACGATCTCGATTTCGCTGGCGGGCTGCACACACAAGGCCGACATCGCCGATGCCGACGCGGCCATCGAGCAGGAAAGCGAAACCGAAGCCGCTTCGGAATCGACCGGCACGGCGGCCAGGTCTCCGATCAGGACGCCTAAGGGCGACATTTTCCCGGTCGTGGTCCTGCACACTTCGATCGGCGAACTTTCGATCAAGCTCAACATGTCGAAGGCCCCGCAGACGGTGAACAACTTCCTGCACTACGTCGACGTGGGCCATTACAACCAGACGATTTTCCACCAGATCGACTCCGGCTACGTGGCGCTCGCCGGCAGTTACACGGCCGAGCTGGTTGAGAAAGAGGGGCGCTACCCGATTCCGAACGAGGCCAACAACGGATTGAAGAACGTCCGCGGCACGATCGCCATGGCCCGTTCATTGGATGAGATCGACAGCTCGACCTGCCAGTTCTTCATCAACCTCAGCGACAACCCCAGCCTCGACCACCGCGGCGATTCGCCCGACGAGTTCGGCTTCTGCGTTTTCGGCGAAGTGATCAAAGGGTTGGAAACGCTCGACAAGCTGGCCAAAGTCAAGGTCCACGACACCGACGGCTTCGAGAAACTGCCCGTCGAAACGGTGCTCATCGAGACCGCCTACCGCACGAAGTGAGTGGCTGTGCCACGCTCGTGGCGGAATTCGTCAGAATTCCACGCCGCGGCTGGTATCGCCATCGTCCGCCGCCGAGCCGCCGCCAGATCGGCTCCAACGTTTCGGCGGCCAGTCGGCCTTGCCTCGGGTGCCGCCCCGAATTTCGCTGCCCCGTTCACGGGGCGTTTGTCATCATGCCGCCGGCTCGCCTGGTGGTCCGTGACGTTGGCCGCAAGGGCATCATGCCACCGGCGCGCCCGTGGTCCCTGACGTTGGCCGCAAGGGCATCATGCCACCGGCTCGCCCGGTGGTCCGTGACGTTGGGCGCAAGGGGAACATGCCAACGGCTCGCCTGGTGGTCCGTGACGTTGGCCGCAAGGGCATCATGCCACCGGCTCGCCCGGTGGTCCGTGACGTTGGCAGCAAGGGCATCATGCCACCGGCTTGCCCGGTGGTCCGTGACGTTGGCCGCAAGGGGAACATGCCAACGGTTTGCCGCTTGCCAGGTGGTCCGTGACGTTGGCCGCAAGGGGAACATGCCACCGGCGCGCCCGGTGGTCCGTGACGTTGGCCGCAAGGAGATCATGCCACCGGCGCGCCCGGTGGTCCGTGACGTTAGCCGCGAGGGCATCATGCCACCGGCTCGCCCGGTGGTCCGTGACGTTGGCCGCAAGGGCATCATGCCACCGGCTCGCCCGGTGGTCCGTGACGTTGGCAGCAAGGGCATCATGCCACCGGCTCGCCCGGTGGTCCGTGACGTTGGCAGCT
>Ga0265331_10000243_pt1 | contig 65279 bp, 47 predicted proteins | sample 41923metaG_FD_202088 | JGI IMG/M metagenome (GOLD analysis project Ga0265331, IMG submission 202088) | Rhizosphere microbial communities from Carex aquatilis grown in University of Washington, Seatle, WA, United States - 4-19-23 metaG | ecosystem: Host-associated > Plants > Roots > Rhizosphere... | reverse complement strand
TGACGCTTGGTCGCCGGTTTCAGCAGCGCAAGCCTGGCGGCAGACAGTTCGTTGAGTAGCTTCTGCGACTGGGCCGAGCGCGGACCCGCTTGAAATGTTCGCACGTAGGCCATTTGACGGTCGGCCGCTTGCTCGATCACGTTGGGGTCGGACTCGAACGTCGACAGACCGAGTAACCGGTAGTGGTGGGGCGGTTGCTCGGCGGGCGGGATGCCGAGCCACTGGTGATATGGGTCGAAGCTGGGCTGCGGACTCATCGCGGTTGCTCCGCCACCGACATACCAACGCCTGCCACGTTGCGTACGTGACGCGAATTCATCACGATAGTGGGTACAGCGCGGCTTGGCAAGTTGATCGTTCAGCGTCGGTCGCGTGGCGGATCACGTCAAAAGCGATGGGTTCGGCGATGCAAGCTTGCGGATCGTTTACGTAAGGTGCAATCAATGCTTTGAGCGCACGAGGCGAGCTCGCCCGTGTCAGATCGATCCACAGACTACTGTCGATCAGCTTCGCCATCGACGCGCCAGGCATTCTCCCGCGCCAGTGACGAGCGGCGCTCGGCTTCCCGACCGGCCTCGTAGCCGCTCATGTCAAGGCCCCATTCTCCAGCGACGAACTCTTGCTGGTTTCCCAGCTTCCCGTCAAGATTTGAGCGATCAGACTTTGGCCTTGGCCACTGAGGCGCTTGCATCATCGCGGCGCACATGGCGACGTCGATTGGCAATTCACGGAATGCCACTGCGGTCGTTCCCTACAGAGACGCGATTCGCGTCGGATGAGAAGTCGATCGTCGTCTGGTATGCGCGGCAGCGCGTTATTTAGTCAATAAGCGATGGCATAGCCGTCGCGGCGAGGGTCGGCGCCCGCCATTCTGGCGCCGCTGGCGGGGTCGATCATCACTGACTGCCCACCGCCGACCAGGGGCGAATAATCGCCGATCGATTCAACCGAGTGCCCCCGCGCGGCGAGCTCGCCACGTACCGCCTGGCTGACGCGGTCTTCGATCAATAGCCGGGTGTTCTCCAGCAAGCGAAACCGCGGCGCCTCGATCGCAGTCTGTACATCGGCGCCGAATTCGACCACGTTCAAAAGCATCTGCAGGGTCGTGTGCAATATGCCGTAGCTGCCCGGCGTGGCGATCGAAAACCAGAACCGCCCGTCGCTGAGCACGTGGAGCGGCGCCATGCAACAGCTCCATCGCTTGCCGGGCGCGATCAGGTTTGGCGTGGGGCAATCGGGGTCGATTTCGAACCAGAACGCGAAATTGTTGAGCGCGATTCCCGTGCCCGGCACGAAAATGCCCGAGCCAAACCCGTCGCCCAGCGATTGAGTGATGCTGGCCACGTTGCCCTCTCGGTCGACGGCCGCCAAGTGCGTGGTCAGGCCTTCGAGCTCGCCTGGCATGACGCAAGCGGCGGCCGCCTCCTTGCGCCAACGCTCGCCGCCGCTGATCGAAGCGCGGCGATGGTCGACCAGCGCGCGGCGGCGGGTGGCAAATTCGTCCGAAAGCAACCGTTCCAAGGGTACCGGTTGAACCCTGGGGTCGCCGGCCCAGCGGATGCGGTCGGCCGTAGCCAATTTGACGGCCTCGCTGACCAGGTGAATGTAGTCGGCCGTATTGTGCCCCAGCGCCGCCAGGTCGATGCCTTCGAGAATTTTCAACGTCTCGAGCATCTGGAACCCTTCGCAATTGGGCGGGCAGGTGCGGACCTCGTGCCCTCGATAGCGGACCGAAATCGGAGTGGTCCATTCCGGCCGGTAGCGGTCCAGGTCATTCGCGGCGAGCAGCCCGTCCTGGCTTGCGAGGTAATCGCAGATTTTTCGCCCCAGAGCTCCGCGGTAGAAAACTTCCGCGCCGCCGTCAGCAATTTCGCGAAGCGAGCGGCCCAGGTCGGGCTGCCGCAGGATCTCGCCCACGCGGTGGGGCGGCGAGCCAAAGATCGCGCGGCCCGCCTCGTTCGCCCGCTGGGTGTACCCATCGAGTGCCTTGACATTGAACGGGTGTAATGGAAAGCCGCGTTCCGCCAGTTCGATCGCCGGAGCAAAGGCCCGCTGCGCGCTGACACGGCCGCGCCGCCCGAGCGCCTCGAGCCAGCCCGCCACGTTGCCGGGCACCAACGTCGAGCGTGGCCCGCGACCCTGGGTCTCGGGTGTGAACCGCTCTGGGGTCGCCGCCGCGGGCGCACAGCCGCTGAAATTCAGCACGGCCGAGCGTTCGTTGACTCCGGAGCCGTCCGCCAAATGCAGCAACAGGAAACCCACGCCCCCGGGCCCGCTCATATAAGGCTCGACGACACCCAAAGCCACGGCGGTGGCCACCACGGCATCGACGGCGTTTCCGCCTTCCTGCAAGATCCGTAATCCGGCTTGCGTGGCGAGCGGATGCGCCGAGGCCACCGCACCGTGAATGCCCGCCACCACCGGCCGCGATGAACGCCAGGAAAAAGCATTGATATTGGTCATTTGTCCGTTGTCAAAGGTGATTGGTCCGGCGGTTGGGCACCGCCTGGCATGCCACCGGCTTGCCCGGTGGTCTGTGACGTTGGCCGCTACAACGCGAGCCGCCCCTCTCCCTTCTCTTTGGATTGCCTGGCTCCCCGCTGCCTTCGGCAGCGGGGAGCCAGGCGGCAATCGAAAAATGAGGGCCAGTCGTGTGTAGCTGCCAACGTGAGACTCCATCGGGCAAGCCGATGGCATCTTTTCAAGCAGCTAACAGACACTCGAACGTATCACTCCTGGCCACGCACAGTATAAAGAAAGGCGGATGCAACAGCGAATAGTGAAACCGATGATAGGGAGCTGAGAATATGACACGATTGCTTTGTCCCGCTGCGCTGGCCGTTATACTGTCGAGCGCCTTGGCTTGGGTCACGGCCCACGCCGAGGACGACAACGACTGGCCAATGTATAACCGCGATGTCGTCGGCACGCGCCACAACCCAGCCGAGACGGCCATCGAGGCGTCGAACGCGGCCCGGCTCGAAGAGAAATGGCGATTTCCCGCCATTGGATCACGCCAGTGGATCGGGGTCGTCCATGCCACGCCCATCGTCGTCGAGGGCTGTGTCTACTTTGGAACGGCAACCGACCCGGCGTTCTATAAACTTTCGCGCGATGGGAATCTCCAGTGGTCGTACCGCCGGGTGGCTCCCGAGGCGCGACCGACCAGCCAAGAAATCGAGCCCGGCGACGAGACCCGGCCCAGCGGTCGCTTCCAGCAATCGGCCGAAGGCATTTTGGGCTCGGCGCTGGTGACCGGCGACAGCGTCTTTTTCGGCGACCTGAGTGGCTGGTTCTACGCGCTCGACCGGGGCACCGGCGCGGAGCGTTGGAAACTGAATGCGCGGGCCGAGGAGTTCCCCGGCGTCCACCGCCTGAACGCCTTCTTCGCTTCGCCGATCGTGGCCGATGGCAAGCTGATCGTTGCCGGCGGCACATTGGAGCAAATCGTCGCCGCGCTTCCGTTTTATCGGGCCGGAACAGGCCGAGGCTTCGTGATGGCCTTGGACCCCGCCAGCGGCGAGATCGCATGGAAGTACGATGTCGGCCCCAAACCGGAGCCTCTCGTCCCACCGATTACCATCAAAGACAGTTGGGGCGACCATGTCTTTCACTTTGGTCCGGCCACGAGCTCCGTCTGGAGCACTCCCTCGTTCGATATCCAGTCCGGCACGATCTTCTTTGGCACCGATGTCAACACGGCTCCGCGTCGACCGACCGACGACGACCCACGGTTCGAGACTCGCGAATCGTGCGCGATCATCGCGATCGACGTTCGCGACGGCGCCGAACGTTGGGTCACGCAAATCAGCCCCGGTGACGTCTGGACCAACGCCATGCGTTCCTATGACCCCAAGGACGGTCGCTACAAAGACCAGTCGATTGGCGACACGCCCAAGATTTACACGATCGCGGTCGCTGGGGTGCCGACCAAGGTAGTCGGCGTGGGATGCAAGAATGGTGGTTTTTATGTGTTACAGGCCGACGACGGCCAGATCGTCGATCACACACCGATCTACACTGGCCCGCCGCAGTATCCCCTTGCCCCCGAACCGGACCGACGGATGCTGGCCCTGCCCAGCGCGATCGGAGGATTGCAGACGGGCTGCGCGACCGACGGCCGGACGATCTTTACCAACGGCATCGACGCTCTGCGGCTCGCCTCGCAGGAGGCTCGTTCCGCCAGCGCAGTGCCTCCGACGGCGGGGCGCGTGGTGGCCCTTAGCCTCGATGTGCAAACCGAGCGTTGGCGGCATGAGCGGCCACAAGTCGCCTCGATCGGCGGGCCGCCGCCGAAACGTGTCTATACCAACATCGGCGACCCGGTAGCCTCGGGAATTGCCGTGGCCAACGGAGTGGTCTATTTCACGACCGTGGCGAGCGGGAAGCTGGTCGCGCTCGATGCGGCCACGGGCGAAGTCCTCAAAGAGATCGAAGTTGGACCGGTTTGGTCGGGACCCTCGGTGTCGCGCGGCCGCGTTTATGTCGGCACCGGCAATACTCTTTTCAACCCGTTTGACTTCGAGGCCTTTTTCCCCAAAAAGTACACTGGTGTCGTGTATTGCTTTGGTCTTCCAGACGACGGCTGAATTCATTTTGTTCGTCGACGGGCGCACGAATCGGAAAAAATGCTGGCCAGGCTCTCGGCAAGAGTTGTCGGCAGTTGGTCGAGCGTTTCTTCGACGGCGGCTCGGAATTCGCGTGATCGTCATGGAGGAGAGGCGCGACGGTACGCGCCGCGCCGGCGATTTCTTGTGAACGGAGGTATTGGTTGGCGCGCCCGCGCCGTCAAGACGCCGGCCAACTCGTCGCGGGCGGGACGGTGCGGGACGCTCCTAGGCGCCGGCGCGCGCCGCCGACATTTACCGCACGCCGTTGGCACATCCGCTCCGGCGGCGGCCGCGAAACCGCGCGACCGCCCTCGGCAGAAACTCCTAGCGCTCCATCGACATTCGTGCCCGTGAGGCGGCCCATCCTTGGCTTTAACCCACGAACCTCATCTCTGGCCGCGTAAACTAGCAGCGAAATCTCTCATCGCTTTCCACCCACAAGGTGGAAAAAAACACGAAAAAAACTTTTCGGCTTTCGGCGATCGTTGACCCACGGCAGCGCGCATTGCCCGAATCCTGGCTCGATCGTCCGGCTCTAACTGGCATCAGCTAAACGGTTTGCGATAGCGAAGGCGATCCCGAGCGGCGCGGCTGTTACCGAGAAACAGTTGCTTGCAATTCCAAGCCAACCGCGCTGTAGAAAGGAGGAGGATGAAGGATGCCAAGCGGCTGTCAAAACCCTATGGCTAGCTCGGGGCGGCCCCCATTGCTGCCTGCTTTCGAAAACGCGGAGAACTTCCAGCGATACCTCGTCGCAAGGGGTTGCCAGCGCAGGCTGCCGCGCGGTTCCATGCCAGGTCGCTGGTACTGTCGACGAAGCTATGCGAGCGATTTCAAGGCGCCAAGACGGCCAGGGAATGCGAATTCTTCGATAGAAAACACAAAACCAAGATGAAGAAGCAGGCGCCGCGCAGCGCCGAGCACGCTGACAGCAGGGGCCGAGAGGGGGTGGGTGGGGGCCAATGCGAGAAAAAGCCGCGGAAACCACCATAGAAAACAAAAAAACGCCTCAGACGGATAAATGACGACGTCCGTGGCGGCGGTAGAGCTTAGCCCGCTTCTAGCGGTAATTCGATTGCCTGGTTGATACGTGGTTGGCGGTCGTGGGGTGGGCGCCGATGCGAGAAAAAGCCGCGGAAATCGCCATAGAAAACAAAAAAACGGCTCAAAACTGAACGCCCGTTGGGGCGAGAGACGGTTGTTTTGCGGTTGGCGGTCGGGTAAGTTTAGGGTTGGTGAGCGTGTGCCGCGATTCGACCCGCCGCGCGCACAACGGACGGTCGCCACCGTTCACTCGCCGCCCCGCCTGATTTACCATTGCCAAAGAATCCCTCCGGTATGCTTCTATACTCCCAGGAGTTCCCATGAGTGTCAGCGAGTCCCCGGCCGCGACTGTATCGCCAGCCAAGCTCAAGAGTGCCCGCGAGCAATTGAATGCCCAAGCTTACGAAACCGTGCAATGGCATTTTCATGCCTCGACCGGGTGCCCGTTTTGGCTGGAATACGCGTCGAAACTCAAGTTCAATCCGCTCAAGGAGATCAAGGAATACGACGACCTGAAGAAATTCGAGCCGTTTCAGGACGAGTGGCTCCGCGGCGGGCCGGTACGGCGCTGGGTTCCGAAGGGGTTCGCGGATAAGCCCGTCTACGTATTCGAAACGGGCGGGACGACCGGCGTGCCGAAAAGCCGGATTGCCATCGAGGATTTTCGCACCGATTACTCGCTGTTCAGCAAAACGTTGCCGGACGAGTACTTTCCGCCCGGCTCGAACTGGCTGATGCTTGGCCCCTCGGGGCCCCGCCGGCTGCGATTGGCCGTCGAGCACCTGGCGCAGCACCGCGGTGGCATTTGTTTTTGCATCGACCTCGACCCCCGCTGGGTCATCAAGCTGATCAAGAAAGGTTGGATGGAGCACCTCGAAGCCTACAAACAGCACTGCATCGACCAAGCGATCACGATCCTGGGCGCCGGGCACGATATCCGCTGCATGTTCACGACTCCCAAACTACTGGAAGCCCTGGCACTTGAGTTGGAGAAGCGTGGATCGAGCATCCGGCAGTCGGGCATCACCGGCATTTTTTCCGGCGGTACTGAGTTTACGCCCCAGTGGACCCGCTTCGCCACTGAGGAGTTTCTGGATGGCGTGTACATGACCCCGACGTACGGTAACACGTTGATGGGACTTGCATGTTCGAAACCGGTCACCGCCGCCGACGGGTACAAGATCAGTTACTACGCACCACAGCCGCGGGCGGCGATCGAGGTGGTCGAATTCAACGACACCAACCAGGTCGTTCCCTACGGCGGCACCGGACGCGTGAAGCTGACGACGATGACCAAAGAGTTTTTCGTGCCGGGCTTTCTGGAACGCGACGAAGGCGAACGCGAATTGCCCTACGAAGCGTACCCTTGGGACGGAATCAGCGGCGTGCGGCCGTTCCATGAGCTGGCCGAAGCGACGACGGTCGGAGTGTATTGATGGTACGAGTCATTTGTCATTAGTCATTTGTCAGGAGTCGGCGAGCCGACCCACTGTGCGGGTGCCCCGGCGTTAGCGCCCTGATTATCCCGCGATCGCCAAACCAACCGGAGAAGAACTGGTGCTCAATATACCCGCCCTGCGCTGGGGCAAGCCCTACGAGTCGCTCGAAACCGATACGGTAACGCACTTCATCACGGGCGAGCCGATGGCCAAAGTCAGCCAGGCCAACGCCGGCCTGTTGCAGCGCGACATGCGCAATGCCCAGCGGGCTCGTGACGTGCTGCGCGACATCCCCTGCGAGGACCTGATCGAGCGGATCAAGAAGGCCGCCGATTTGTACCTCAACGGCACCCTGCCGATTGGCGATGGCATGCAATCGCCCGCCGACTTCGCCCGCATGCAGTCGGCGTCGACCGGTTTGCCCGAGCACATGTGCGCCGGCAACATGCAGAAAAACTACTTCGTGCTGACGCACATGGACCAGATGCTCGACGCGCTGACGCGCGGGCTCGATTTGTCGATCCTCAGCCGTGGTTACGGCATGGAAAACCGGGGGGTCGTGGTAAGCTACCAGGCCCAATCGCCGGTCGTCGGGCTGGTACTGCCTTCGAACTCGCCGGGCGTCCACACGCTTTGGCTGCCGGTAATCCCGATGCAGATCGGCCTGGTGCTCAAGCCCGGCCCGCAGGAACCGTGGACCCCGTACCGAATGACCGCGGCCTTCTACGAGGCCGGTATCCCGCGCGAAGCGATATCGATTTACCCCGGCGGCGGCGACGTGGGCGCGGCGGTGCTGGCCAATTGCGATCGGAGCATGATCTTCGGCGGCACGGCGACCGTCGAACGCTACAAGGGTGATCCTCGCGTGCAAGCTCACGGGCCGGGCTTCAGCAAGGTGCTCCTAGGCGACGACGTGGTCGATCGCTGGGAAGAATTTATCGACCTGATCGCCGACAGCGTGTATCTCAACAGCGGTCGAGGCTGCATCAATTGTTCGGGCGTCTGGGCCTCGCGACACACCGAAGAAATCGCCGCGGCGCTGGCCAAAAAGCTTGGTCCCATTGAGGTCTTGCCGCCGGAAGATCCCAAGGCCGCCTTGGCCGCCTTCACCGTGCCCGGCGTGGCGCAGAGTGTTTGGAAGGCGATCGAAACCGATCTCCGCGAAAGCGGTGTGAAACACTCGACCGAGCCATACGGCCCGCGCCTGGTGGAGATGGAACGCTGCGCCTACCTGCGGCCCGTGGTCGTCCATTGCGAGTCGCCGGCGGTGGCGATCGCCAAGAAGGAATACATGTTCCCCTTCGTGACCGTGGTCAAGTGCCCGCAGGAGAAAATGCTCGAGTCGATCGGCCCCACGCTTGTCTGTACGGCAATCACCAACGAGAAGAAGTTCCAGCAGGCGTTGACCGACGCGGTGCAAATCGACCGATTGAACATCGGGCCGATCCCGACGATCAAGCTCGACTGGCTGCAGCCTCACGAAGGTAACATTGTCGAGTTCCTGTTTCGAGCGAGGGCATATCAGCTTCCCGCCGACAAACAGCCAGTACCAGCAGGGCAGCCAGTACCAGCCGGAGTGAAACGTTGATCCCGTTCGACTACCAGCCTCGCACGCGCATCGTGTTCGGTCCCGATCAGGTCGACCGTTTGGGCGAACTGGCGGGCGAGTTGGGCGCGCGGCGGGCGATGGTCGTCAGCGATCCGGGAATCATCGCGGCGGGACACACGGCGCGGGGAATCGCCGCCTTGGAACGCGCGGGAATCGAAACTCAACTGTTCGACGGTGTCGCGGAAAACCCCACCGACCAGTGCGTCGCGGCCGGCGTCGCGGTCGCCAAGCGTCACCAGCCTGAGCTGCTGGTGGGACTGGGCGGCGGCAGCTCGATGGACTGCGCCAAGGGAATCAATTTCGTTTACAGTTGCCGTGGTCGAATTCAGGATTATTGGGGCGTCGGGAAGGCCCTTTACCCGATGCTACCGATGATCGCCGTTCCGACCACGGCGGGTACGGGAAGCGAAACTCAATCGTTCGCGCTGATCACCGATTCCGAGACGCATGTGAAGATGGCCTGCGGCGACAAGAAGGCCTCGTTCCGCGCCGCGATTCTCGACCCCACACTCACCGTCACCCAGCCGGCCCGAGTCACCGCGCTGACAGGCATCGACGCCATCGCCCACGCTTTGGAGACCTATGTCACCAGTAAGCGGAACGCCGTCTCACTTGCCTTCAGTCGTGAAAGCTGGCAACTGCTGGCCGAGAACTTCGGTAAGGTCCTGACGGACCCCGCCGACCTTGACGCGCGCGGCGGCATGCTTTTGGGTGCCTGTTTCGCCGGGCTGGCGATCGAAAACTCGATGCTGGGCGCGACGCACGCCTTGGCCAATCCGCTCACGGCGCAATATGGCATCGTTCACGGCCACGCGATCGGGCTGATGTTGCCACATGTGATCCGCTTCAACGGCGCGGCGGTCGACGGTTGGTACCGCGAACTCTTGGAGTACGTACCCCGAACGAACGGCGCCGCGCGGCGGCCTAAGGCGGCCGAAGTCTTGGCCGAGGTGGTCGCGGAGTTGGCCGACCGGGCCGCCCTGCCACACAAGCTCTCGGAGTGCGGCGTGGACGAGAACAAGCTCGACCAACTGGCCGCTGACGCGGCCAAGCAGTGGACCGGCGAGTTCAACCCGCGTAAGGTGGGAGTGGAGGAATATCTGGAATTGTACCGCGCGGCGTGGTGAGCAATGTGTTCCCACGGAAAATCTACCCGCTGCGCGGGTGCCCCGAACGAGGGAAGGTAACATGCTCAAGCGGTACGCGATCCTCGTAATTCTGTTAATTGCTTCGCGGGCGTCAATCGCCTCCGATACCTGGCCGTCGTTTCGCGGCGGCCCGACTTGCGACGGCGTGGCCGCGAGTGACTTGCCCGACAAACCAGAAGTCATTTGGAAGCGGTCGTTCAAGGATACCTCGTTCGAGGCCACGGCGACGATCGTCGACGGCATGGTCTATATCGGAGCACTCGACGGCGGTGATTTCTATGCCCTGGACCTGGCCACCGGCGAGGAGAAATGGAAATTCCACACTGACTTGGGTTTCAAGGCGGCCGCGGCCGTTCGCGACGGAGTGGTCTATGTCGGCGACACCGATGGCAAGTTCTATGCTTTCGACGCCGCGACGGGCGATGTGAAGTGGTCGCTGGCTATCGACAACGAAATCAGCGCGGGGGCCAACTTCTACCGCGACAAGCAGAACCAGGACAGGCTGTTATTCACTTGCGAGAACGGCAACCTCTACTGCGTCGAGCTGGCCGATGGCAAGAAAGTGTGGAGCTACTCGATCGACAATTTGTTGCGCTGTTCGCCCTGCGTCGCCGGCGACCGCGGATTTCTGGCGGGCTGTGACGGGCGGTTACACGTCGTCAATCTTAACAGCGGTTTGGGCGAAGCCCAGATCGACATTCAGGACCCGACGCTAAGCACGCCCGCCGCCGTCGGCGACATGGTCTATTTTGGCACGCAGGGAAGCCGCTTCTGCGGGGTGAATTGGCGCGAAAAGGCGATCGACTGGACCTTCGAACCGAAGAACAAGGGGCAGCAGGTCAAGTCGTCGGCCGCCGTCGCCGAAGGGCTGGTCGTGTTCGGCGGCAAAGACAAGCTGATCCATGCGCTCGACGCCGCGACGGGCGATGAAGTGTGGAGCACGCCCGTCAAGGCTCCCATGGACTCTTCGCCGGTCGTGGCTGGCAAGCGAGTATTCATCGGCACCGACCGCGGACAACTCGTCTCGGTCGATCTGAAGACCGGCAAACCGGTTTGGCAGTACGAGGCGGGCGGACGCTTCGACGCCTCGCCCGCCGTGGCCGCCGGCACGCTCGTGATCGGCAACGACGCCGGCGATTTGTACTGCTTTGGAGCGAAAAAAGGCGCTGGGCAATAGGCTCATGACAACGACCAAAACCGAAGTCGGCAGCTACTTCATCGCCAACTACCCGCCCTTTTCGCAATGGTCGGCCGATGCGCTCGACGACGTGCGGGCCGCGCTGGCAAGCCCTCCGGCTGACGTGCCCCTGGGTTTGTACCTGCACATTCCCTTCTGTCGCAAGCGGTGCAAGTTCTGCTATTTCCGCGTCTATACCGACAAGGCGGCGGGCGACGTCGAGCGGTACGTGGCGGCGCTGTCGCGCGAGATCGAACTGGTCAGCCGGCTGGGGGTGATGGGGGGCCGTCCCTTCCGCTTCGTCTATTTCGGCGGCGGCACGCCTTCGTTCCTCAGCGCCAAGCAGCTCACGTCACTCGTCGACCGTCTGCGCGCGAACATCCACTGGGACCAGGCCGAGGAGGTCACATTCGAGTGCGAGCCAGGCACGCTCTCGCAAGCAAAGTTGGCCACCCTCAAGGATTTGGGAGTGACGCGCCTCAGCCTGGGGGTCGAGAACTTCAGCGACGCCGTACTTGAGGAGAACGGCCGTGCGCACCTGTCGGGCGAAATCTTTAAATCGTGGGATTGGATCAAGGCTCTTGATTTTCCCAACGTGAACATCGACTTGATCAGCGGCATGGTCGGTGAGACCTGGGACAACTGGAAGGAGAACATCCGCCGCACGATCGCCCTTTCGCCCGACAGCGTGACGATCTACCAGATGGAGCTTCCGTTCAACACCGTTTATTCCCGCGACATTCTCGGGCACCAGACCGAAACACCGGTGGCCGACTGGCCCACGAAGCGGGCCTGGGTCAACCACGCATTCGACGAATTGCTCGCGGCCGGCTATCAGGTTTCCAGCGGCTACACGCTGGTCAAGTCCAAACAGAAGGTGAACTTCAGCTATCGCGACAACCTCTGGCGCGGCAGCGACTTGTTGGCTACCGGAGTGGCCAGCTTCGGCCACGTCTCGGGCGTGCATTACCAGAACCACTCGGAGTGGAGCGGCTACCTCAAGGCCCTCGAATGCGGCGAGCTGCCACTGTACCGCGGGATGAGGCCCACCCGCCATCAGCTCTTGGTTCGGGAGCTGATTCTGCAGCTCAAAACGGGCTCGGTCGAGGCGGGTTATTTCCGTCGCAAGTTCGGCGTCGAGATACTCGACGAATGGCACGACGTCTGGCAAGCGCACGCGGGTGACGGGTATTTGTCGATCAGCGGTGACCGGGTGACGCTCACCAGGGAGGGGCTGCTAAGGGTCGACGCCCTGCTGCCCCCATTCTTTGAGCCTGAGCACCAAGGGGTGCGATATACATAAAGCATAGGTGGATACCGCCACCAATTCAATGCAAACGGAATCACGACAAAGCAACCGATAATTGGTATCTGGTTCTAAGGATGCCACCGGCTTGCCCGGTGGAGTTTCACGTTGGCCGGCTACACTCGGCCGACCCGAGCCCTTTCGGTCCCTCCATTTCCCGTCGGCTGCCGAGGGCCGCCGACGGTAATGGGGGGGAAAGACCGGAGAGGGCATAGTAGCGGCCAACGTCAGCGACCACCGGGCAAGCCGGTGGCATGGCATGCTTCACGCTCGACCCCTATGCCACGAATAAGCAGCCGAATTGAAGACGAGCATGACCTCGTATTCCACATGGGCCAGTTCGCCGCGCGGTTTCCCACCGACCGCCGCTATGCCAAGAACCACATGTGGGCGAAGGCGTCGGCGGCGTCGGACGGCTTCCGCTTCGGTTTCTCGGCTTACGCCGTTCGGCTATTGCAGGACGTTTACTTTCTCGAGTGGTCGGTCGACGCAGGTGGGCCTCTCGTCGAGAAGCAGGCGATGGGGGCCATCGAAAGTTCCAAGGCCGAAAGCGAGCTCTACGCGCCCATGACCGGGCGACTGCTGGAGTTCAATGGCAACTTGCTCTCGGACCCGTCAGGCATTAACGTGGATACCTACGGGGCCGGCTGGTTGTTCGAGATGCAAGGAACAAGCGAAGCGCTCCTTTCGCCTGCCGAGTACCTGACGCATCTTCAAGCGAGTTGGGCCATCGCCGAAAGAACCATCAAAGGGCAAATGAACGAAAGTTGACATGGCAAAGAAACTGACCGTGGTGATTTCGCAGGGCCAAAGCGCCAACCCGGCCAAGCGCAAGCTTGAGGAGGAGATCGTCGCCGGGTTGCTCTTCGAGCGCGGTCTAGAAGTCACCGTCATCCCCCACCTGTACGACCTGGCGCCCAACGGAACGGGAATGCTCTGCCTGCAGGGGATCACCGGCGACATGGTCGTTTTGAGCTGGCTCTACTCCCGCGCCGCCCATTGGACGCTCGACCGCAATGGCATTCGCGGCCGCGCCGGCACGATCCTTTTGACTCCCGCCGCCGAAGACAACGACGACGACGAACAGGATGAAATGGCCGGTGATGATGCACCCCAACGAGTCGAAGACACTCGCGTGTTGCCCAATCGCAACATCTGCTGTCTTGACCTGCGGGCACGCGACCAGGCGGCGGCGTTCATCGAGGAGGTCCGCCGCATTCAGCGCGAATCGGCGGTCGAGACCATCGGAGTCGGCCTGATGAACTGGATTGGCGGCACGCCCAAACCTGAACAGGTCGAGCGTTTCCTTCAGCCCGCCGAAACCAACGTGGCGGGAAACGGTCATGCCGCATCCGGTTCCAACGGCAACGCCGCGCCCGTTCACATCGACGAACCGACCAGCCGCCGCTGGTACCCGGTGATCGACTACAGCCGCTGCACAAATTGCCTGGAGTGCCTCGACTTCTGTCTGTTTGGTGTTTACGGGGTGGGGACCGCCGAAACGATCCTGGTCGAACAGCCCGACAACTGCCGCAAGGGTTGTCCCGCGTGCAGCCGTGTATGTCCGGAAAACGCGATCATCTTCCCTCAACACAAGACTCCGGCGATCGCTGGCAGCCCCGACGGCGCGGCGGGCGGGTTGAAAATCGACCTATCGAAGCTGTTCGGCGCGCCCGACGCCCTGGAGGTTGCCGTGATCGAGCGCGACGTCGAGCTCGTCGCCGTCGGCCGCGACGCGGTGGGCATGGAGATCGGTATCCCCAAGCGCCAAAGCGGAAAGTCGCAAACGCCCAAGGACGAACTGGACTGCTTGATCGACAAGTTGGATGAGCTCGATCTCTGAAGCGCCCAGGGACGACCGAAATTGACTACTGTTCAGCCGCTGCGTGACACTCGACAGCGCTATCGACGGAGGGTCAGAAGCAGTAACGGAATTCGTGAAAATTCCGAAAATCGCAGGGAGCGAATCGGAACTTTTTCGACTTTCGTTGCGTCGAACGACGGATAGCGCAAAAGCGTGAGAATTTTGAGTTTTGCTGCAAGGTGCGTCGGAGCTCTCACGAGTTCCGCTTAGCGTTGGGAATCATCTGGACATTTGACTCCCCGGCAGTAACAATGCGCTGTGCTGTGCGTGGTGTGACTGAACGGTTTCCAAGTCGTATCTCAAACCGAGGTCATCATGAGCCGTCCGATACGGTACGCGAGTTTTGTGCTTTTTTCGCTGCTTCCCGTGGGGTGTGGCTCGTCCGATCAACCTGCCGCACCGGCAACGGTTGCAGCCGTTCCGGGGACAGCGCCCAGCGCGGCGACCCCGAATGCGGCCGTGCCAGGCGGTGCAACGAGCCAGCCAGGAGGTGCAACGAGCCAGCCAGGAGGTGTTCCCGGTGCGGCGGCGCAAGGGGGTATGCCTAATCAGCCCGGAGGCGTTCCGGGGGCCCCCGCTGCGCCAGGCGGTGGGGTTCCAGGCGCGCAAGGTGCTCCTGCGCCCGGTGGTGCTCCCGCTGCGCCAGGCGGCGGAATTCCCGGCGCTTCAGGTGGTGCTCCTGCCCCAGGTGGTGCTCCCGCTGCGCCAGGCGGCGGAATTCCCGGCGCTCCAGGCGGTGCTCCTGCCCCAGGTGGTGCTCCCGCTGCGCCAGGTGGTGCTCCCGCTGCGCCAGGTGGCGGAATTCCAGGCGCTCCAGGTGGTACCCCTGCCCCCGGCGGTGCTCCCGCTGCGCCAGGCGGCGGCATTCCAGGCGCCGGTGGTGCTCCCGCTACCGGAGGCGCTCCCGCTGCAGGCGGTGCCTCTGCTCAAGGAACGACACAGGGCGGCGCTGCTGGTTCCGCGTCGGCCACGAAGATCACATCGGGAAAGGAGTCAATTGACATACCTCCCTCGGTTGCGAATCCCAACGTCAAGTCAGGCGATCTGGTTGGCCTCGGCCGCTCGACCAATGAATGGCGTTCAAAAGCGACTGAACTGATCGGCGTCAAGCGGTTAGGTGCCGACAAGCCGGTTGAATCGGGGACGAGTTGGCTGGTTCCGCTCTTGCCGTTTCTCGGTCACAACGACGTATTCCAATTATACGATCAGACCAAGAGTTGGGTTGATGGAAAAAACATGCTAGTCGCGCACATCGAAATCCCCGCATTCTACGACCCCGCCGATGCGCGGCACCGCTGGGATGGATTTCCCTTCAACGGTGTGGCGTTGACGCACTTCGTCGGCATGTCGGGTGCCGAAGATCGCAATGAAGTCGTCGCCAGGTTGCCGCGAACCGATCCGGACGCCGGAGTCTTTGGCTACGACTTCGTCGCGCGCGACAGCGAGATCACCGACGGATTGAGCAATACGATCATGCTGATCGGCTCCGGCACGGTTCAATCGCCTTGGGCGGAAGGGGGCGGGGCGACTGTCCGCGGCGCCCGTGAACCTTACTTCGGCGAGTTGACCGGCTTTGGTTCGAAGTCGGTGACCGGCGGTGGAGCGCTGGTGGTTATGGCTGACGGCTCGGCGCGGGTGATTTCCAAGGATATCGACCCGGCCCTGTTTCGTTCGCTATGCACGATCCACGGTGGCGAAACGGTCGACCCCGCGAAGCTCGAGTCGATGGCCCCCAAGCGACCATAAACGCGCGCCGGCGTAAATCGAATTATTCTGGGAACGTCTTGCAACAAATCTCAAATACAGAATCAGCGTCATTGAAGGAGAGCGGCAACATGCGACGGCTATCCATCAGCACTTGTCTTTTGATCGCGGCGCTATGTGCGACGCCAGTTCGTGGCGACCTGGTGGAATACATGATTGGCAAAAGCGGTGCGAAGATGCACATCCAGGGTTCGACGAAAGTACACCCTGGAAAGACGATGACTGTCTCCACCAAGAGGTTCGGTCAACTGCATTTCGGCCTCGACGACGTGAAGATCCACAAGGTCGCCACGCTCGAGCAGCAATTCGGCAAACAGTTGAGCAAGGCCAAGTCGGATCCCAACGCGGTGCTTGGGGCCGCCGGCTGGGCCCTGCGGCACGGCATGCTCGACCAATTCTATGAGGCGGTCGATAAGGCTCTGGAGCTCGATTCGAAGCACGCAGAGGCCAGGCGGATCAAGGCGCTCAAGGCGGAGATGGAAAAAGACCTGGGCGACTCTTCCAAGCAACAAGAGGAGCTCAAGAAATTCGTCAACCGGCCGAATATGAAATTTGAGATCAGCAAACACTTCGTGCTGATGTACGACACGCCCGACAAGGGCGAGAAGGGGCGCCGGCCGCACCACAAGGAGCGGATCGACCTGCTGGAGAAAGTCTACGACAGTTTCCTGCTGACGTTCTTCTCGCGTGGCGTTGCGTTGGAAGTCCCGAAGGAGAAGCTCAAAGTGGTGCTGTTCAATCAGCACCAGGATTACCTCGACTTTTCGGTGCGGCTCGATCCGTTTTTGATCAACGCGGCCGGATTCTACATGCAAGAGCCGAACACCAGCTTCTTCTACGTGCAGGGCACGAACAAGATGTACGACGCGATCGAAGAGGTGCAGAAACAGGTTTCCAAATTGGCTGACGAATTGAAGAAGAAGAAGGTCGGCGGCGCCAAAGACATCATCCGGTTTGCGAAAACGCTCGATGTCGTGCTCGACATTGCCAAGGAAGGCCAGGATATCGAAGTCGTGAGCCATGAGTGCACCCACCAGTTGGCGGCGAACACGGGACTGTTTCCACGGCATTTGCACGTTCCGCGCTGGGTCCACGAAGGGTTGGCGGCCTACTTCGAATCGCCCAGCGACGGCGCCTGGAGTGGGATTGGGGCCGTGAATCAACTCCGGATAGGCTTCTACCGCGCGCTGGCCAACGACACGCAACATTCGAGCATCGACTTCATCGTCGGCGACCAGATCTTCGACTACGCAGGTTCGATCGGCGCGATCTTGCACGGCTATGGCCAGGCCTGGGCCTTGACCCATTTCCTGGTCGAGAAGCACCTCGATCAATTCATCCGCTACTACAAAGAGCTGGGTGAAATGCCGCCCGATGTCCGGCTCAACCCTCAATTGTTGAACACACTTTTCGAGCGGGTTTTCCCGGACAAGGTCGCCCTTGAAACAGAGTGGCGCGGATACATGCGCGGCCTCAAGACCGATCTTGAGCTGATCCTCGACGATTAAGCACGGGCTGTTAATCCTTCGGCACGGTGCCGAGCAAGGATTCCGGTTCGCAAACGTGCCCACCACGTACGACGCGCCTTATGCGGCGGCTGTGGCGGATCTCTTGGGTCGGATCGGCATCCAGAATCACCAGGTCGGCCAGTTTGCCCGGCTCGATTGAACCCAGGTGCGCCTGCTGCCCCAGTGCATGAGCGTTGTTGATCGTGGCCGCGGCCAGCGCGGCGGCGGGCGTGAGACCCGACTCAACCAGCATTTCCAGCTCCTGGTGCAGTGAAAAGCCCGGCGGCACGTATGGTTCGGGCGCGTCGGTTCCGGCCAGGATCATTACGCCTGAGCGGTGCAAGATGCCCGTCAGTTCCTGGTATTTCTTCACTTCTTTCCGGCGCGACTCGCGGTTGGTTGGCTGCAAGTTGCTGCCGCGGCGATAGCTTTCCCAGTAGGCAAGCATCCGCTTGGGGACCCTCGCCAGATCGGCATGCCGATGCACCTCCTCCAGGTCGTTGAGATAGATCATGTTTCGGAACACGACCAGCGTGGGATCGACGGCCACTTTTTGCTCGGCGATCGCGGCCACGAGCGCCTGGCATTGCGAGTTGGCCAGATCGAGGTTGGCCCGATGGTCGGGCATTTTGGCCGCTTCGGGCGGAATGCTGTAATTGAATACGCTCCAAATGTGCTCGAGGCAGTCGACGCCGTCGAGTACGGCGTCTTGCGCTGTGTATGCGCCCAGGTGCGCCGTGACCTTCATTCCCCGCTTGTGCCCCTCGCGAATGACCTCGCGGCCGATCACTCGCGGCGTGCCAACGTAAAGCTTCAAGGTCGTCACGTTCCAGGCCGCCATGTCATCGACGAAGGCCGGAACTTTGGCCGCATCGGTCAGGGCCTGGCCCACGTCGCGATGAAAAGGCGGATCGCCGTCGATCAGGGGGCTGGCCAGGAACACGCGCGGACAAAGCTCGGGGTGCGACTCGGCATAGTGCGCGATGGCCGATTCGGCCACGATCGCGTCGCCCACGTCTCGCAGCGCCGTCACACCGGCGGCCAGGAACATAGGCAAAAACCGGTCGCCCGTCACGTGCGACTTGTCGGCCAGGTGGACCAGGTGGACGTGCGCATCGATCAAACCCGGCACGATGAACATGCCACGGGCGTCGATGATCGTCGCGTCGTTCGAAACGTCGACTGGGCCGCCGCCACGAACGACCGACTTGATGCGCTCGCCCTCGACGACGATCGTGCGATCCGCGAGCATTTCGCCGGCGACCGGATCGAAAATCGAACCACCCTGAATGACCATGACGGCCGGTTCGGCGGCGTTCGCGACGATCGCGGATTGGGCCAGTGCCGTGGCGGTGACGATCATCACCCAAAGGACACGTGGCAAGCGGATGCAAAATGTGAACATGTAGATCATCGTATTTAGCTGTGAGGGCTAGCACCGGGGAGTGAACAATCGCCTGTACTCCTGCTGCGCGTAGCGGTCGGTCATGCCGGCCAGATAGTCGCTGACGCTGCGCCGCAAGCCGACGCGCTCGATACGTCCACTGAAACTCGCCGGCAACAGCTCGGGACGCGCGACGTAGCCGGCGAACATCTCGCGAAGCATGGCTTGCGCGTCGAGCCGCACGCGCAGTACGTCGGGGTGCCGGTAGACTCGGTCGCGCAGAAATGCTTCCAACTCGCGCTTCAGCTCGATCAGCTCCTGGCTGGTCTCGACCAGGTACGCCGCCCGCCGCACATCGAAAGTCGAGGCCAGGTCGCCGGCGGCCAGCCGCGCGCCGACGCGTGTCACCAGGTCGCTCACTTGCCAGTCGATAAGCTCATGCAACACCGCCCGCTTGAGCACTTTGCCGGCCAGTGCGGCGTATCGGAGGCGGACTCGTTTCGCGGCTTCCGACCAGAGCGGCACGAGGAGCAACTCGGGGAGGCTTACCAGGCCGAGTTCCAGGGCGTCGTCGGCATCGTGGGTGTCGTAGGCCACGCTGTCGGCCGCCTCGACAACCTGCACCTCGAGCAGTGGCCTTTGCAATGCCACCGCCTGCTTGTCGATCCTTGTGGCTTGCCCTTCGAGCACTTCCAGGCTGAGGTTCAGCCCCGGAAACTCCGGATAGCGCTGCTCCAGTTCCTCAATCAGCCGTAGACCGTGTCGATTGTGTGAGAATCCCCCCTCGCCGGCCAGGCACTCATTCAGGGCGTCCTCGCCGGCGTGCCCGAAGGGCGGATGGCCCAGGTCGTGGGCCAGGGCCAAGGCCTCGACCAGGTCCTCATTGAGCTTTAGCGCCCTGGCCAACGTCCGCGCGACGGAGGCCACTTCATGCGTGTGGGTCAAGCGCGTGCGATGGTAGTCACCCAGTTCGCCGGTGAAGACTTGCATCTTGGAACTCAACCGGCGATAGGCCGCGCTATGTACGATCCGGTCGCGATCACGGTGGAAAGGCCCTCGGTACGGATGCGGCGGCTCCGGGTGCTTGCGGCCCGCCGTGTCGGCACTGTGCATCGCGTAGGGGGCCAGCAGCAGCCGCTCGCGGGCGAGCATCAAGTCGTCGTTGGTGCTGGTTGGATAGGCCATGGCAAGATTTACCGAAAGATCGACTATCGAAGGCATCACGACCATGCGAGACTTTACCTCACGCGGGAATGTGAAGTCTACGATGGTCCCCTCGCCAATTCCGCGCGGAGCAACTCCCAAAGGGCCTCAAGCGATTGAGGAATGACATCGACACCCGCCAGGACCGGCATGAAGTTCGTATCGCCATTCCAGCGCGGGACGACGTGCCAATGCAGGTGCCCCGGCACGCCGGCCCCCGCCACGCGGCCGAGATTCAACCCCACGTTGAAGCCTTCAGCTTTCATTGCTCGCTCCAGGACCGCGATCAGCCGGGCGATGGTTTGTATTGCTTCCGTGTGGAATTCAGCGGTCAACTGGTCGAGTCGCCCCAGATGTTCACGGCCGGCGACCAGCAGGTGGCCGTTGTTGTATGGGTAGCGATTCAGAATCACCAGCGATTGACGGCCGCGCTCGACCACCAGGTTGGAGCGGTCGGCCGTGTCGGCAACTGCCCGGCAGATGAAACACGTGGCGTCCCCTCCCGGCAACAGCTCCGGCGGCCGATCAGCCGGCGTGCCACGTTCGCTCTGGATGTATCCCAGCCGCCAGGGTGCCCAAAGTTGTTCGTGGTTGAGGCTCATGGGATTGCCCCCAGATCAAAGTTCGCGGTCGGTTGTTCCCACTGCCCTCGCCCTTCATAAATAGCCTATCAATGTTCAGATGACGGTCAATGTCGTGGCCCAGTCTTCACGGGCCGTCGCCAAGGGGGCAATAGGAACACGACTTGCCCAGTTTGTGGAATCGCGGCTCGCCCCGTGGGCGGGAAACTGTTATCCTCAAGTTGAATTCTCACGAATTCAGGTATGTTGCGGCGAATTCAGCTACGGAGCCGGCCATGAGCTTCCGCGTCGATCTCGACACGTTCCGGGGTCCGTTGGATCTCCTGTTGTACCTGGTGCGCAAGCACGAGGTGGAGGTGGTCGAGATACCGATCGCCGAGATCACGGCACAGTTCCTCGATTATCTGGCGGTGCTCGAGCAAATCGACGTCAACGCGGTGGGCGATTTCCTGGAAGTCGCCAGCACGCTGGTCGAAATCAAGTCGCGTCTGGTGCTCCCGCACGGCGATGAGGTCGAAGAGCCTCTCGACGACGCGCGGCACGACCTGGTCGAGCGGCTGTTGGAGTACAAGCGGTTCAAGGATGCGGCGAGTATCCTTGATGAGCGAGGGCGCGCATGGCAGGAGCATTTCCCGCGGCTGTCGAACGACTTGCCGCCCCGCGAGCGCGACCCGGCAGACGAGCCGATCCACGAATTGGAACTATGGGACCTGGTCAGCGCCTTCGGCCGGGTGATGCGCGAGAGCCAGGCCGGACCGGCATCGAACATCGTCTACGACGATACGCCGATCCACGTTTACATGCAGCGGATTCACGCCGAGCTTCGCGACCGCTCCCGGGTGGCCTTCAGTGAGTTGTTTCAGCAAGGGATGCACAAATCGACCCTGATCGGTATGTTCCTGGCGGTGCTCGAACTCGTGCGGCACCACGGCGCTCGCGCCGAACAAGACGAGTCGACAGGCGAGCTTTGGATCCTTCCGGGTCAGGAAAGCGAGGCGCCCATCGACGCCTCGGCTATCGACAATTACGACCACCCCGCCGAGCCGACGAACGATCGATGCAACGACCCGGCCGGTAGCAATGCAAAATGAGAAATGCGAAATGTAAAACCCGTCAATAGCGGGCCCAATTGGCCGTTTCTAATTTTGCCTTTCGTATGTTGTATCGTCCCCTCGTATGAATTCAGGTCGAACGAGGGACATTTCGTCGGGCGGTTCCGGGAGCATCCAGGCGATCACCGCGGCGGGCAAGAAGAGAAAGCCGGCCGCGAGCAGCGCCATGCGATAATCGCCCACCTTCGAGAACAGCCCGAAGAATACGGTCCCAACGCCCGCGACGATGCGGCCAAAGTTGTAGCAGAAGCCCGCTCCGGTAGTCCGTAACAAGGTCGGGAAGAGCGGCGGCATGTACATCGTGAACAAAGCAAACAAGCCCGAACAAAGCCCAGCCGCGAAGAAGCCGTACCACAGTTCCTCATGGCCACGGGGAACAGCGTAGGTCGCAGTCAACGAGAGAAAATAAGCCAGGCAAAGCAAGGCGATCGTGCGGGGATAACCGAGCCAGCGTGCCAGGCCGGCCGCCAGAAAGTTGCCCGCGATCGACGCCAGCATCACCAGCCACATGGCACGGCTCACCAACTCAGACTTTTCCAAATCGGTCCAGTCGACCAGGTCGGGAAGGTTTCTTAGATGTTGCAAGTACCAGAACATGAAGGCCCAGTGCGCGGTGAGCGCCAGCGCGCAGACCGTGAGCGTAAGGAGCGTGGTGCGGAGCACCGGGCCGCGGAAAAGTTCCAGGAAGCCCGGCTGTTCATGGGCGGAAAGCCGCTTCGCGCCTTGCCATTCGTCGGGCTCCGGCACGGCGCGGCGAATCCAAAGCACCAGGAACGCCGGCACCACTCCGACTAGAAATACGGTGCGATTTGGGTACCCAGCCAGCAGAAAGGTGGCCAGCGCGGCGAGCATGATTCCGAGGTTGACACCTGTCTGGAGCACGGCGGCCATCCACGGCCGCCAGCGGCGCGGCCAGGTCTCGGAGAGCAGCGCCGCCCCCACCGCCCATTCACCTCCAATCCCGAGCGCCGACAGGAACCGAAAGATGAGCAGTTGCCACCAGGTTTGGGCGATAAATGACAGACCCGTGAAAAGCGCGTAAGTCAGGATCGTCAGCATCAGGGCGCGGCTGCGTCCGAGCCGGTCGGCGATCCGTCCAAAGAAGCCGCCGCCGAGAGCCCAGCCGATCAGGAAAGCGGCCTGGATCAGGGAGCTGTAGTAACCAACCCGCGGATCTTTCTGGTCGGTGACATTCAACAATTCCGCGACGAACGGCGTGGCGACCAGCACATAGAGGTGCATGTCGAGCCCGTCGAATAGCCAGCCCAGCCAGGCGGCGATCCCCGACTTCCACTGCTGCGCCGAAAGGTCCCGCAAACGCGTGACATCGACCGCGGCGGGAGCGGGGCCGGCGGAGTCCGGCGATACGTAGGGGGCCTGTTCCATCGCCGGATCATGCTCATTTCAGGATGTCGTGGACAACGCGGCCGTGGACGTCGGTCAAGCGGAAATCGCGGCCCGCGTAGCGATAGGTCAGACGTTCGTGGTCGAGCCCCAACAGGTGCAAGATCGTCGCCTGGATGTCATGCACGTGGACCTTGTTTTCGACGACGTTGAACCCCAACTCGTCTGTGGCCCCGTATGCCAGTCCGGCAGCGGTGCCGCCGCCGGCCAGCCAGATCGTGAACGCCTGAGGGTGATGATCTCGTCCCATTTTGTCGTTGAACGACGTGTTCGACTGGACCATCGGCGTGCGGCCGAACTCGCCACCCCATATCACGAGCGTTTCTTCCAGCAGGCCGCGTTGCTTGAGATCGGCCACAAGCGCCGCCGATGCCTGGTCGGTCGCGCGGCAGTTGTTGGTGTGGTTACCCACGACGTCGCTGTGGGCGTCCCAGCCCTCGTTATAGATGTTTACGAAGCGAACGCCGCGCTCAACCATTCGCCGCGCCAAAAGACAGGCGCGTGCAAACGATGGCTTGTCGGGATCGACACCGTACAGTTCAAGTGTGGCTTTCGATTCGCTCCGCAAGTCCATCAGTTCCGGGGCCGACGTTTGCAGGCGGGCGGCCATTTCATAGGAAGCGATCCGTGTGGCGATCTCCGGATCTCCCTCATTCTCCAATTGTTTCCTATTGAGAGCGGCGACGAGATCGAACGAGTCTTTCTGGAGCCGCGCGTCGACCCCATTGGGGCTCGATACGTCGAGGATCGGATCGCCCTGGTTCCGTAGGCGCACCCCCGCGTAAACGCTGGGGAGAAAACCGCTCGACCAGTTGGCGGCCCCTCCGCTGATGCCTGAGCCGGTCGACATCACGAGGAACGCCGGAAGGTCGTTTGTTTCCGCGCCGATTCCATACGTCACCCACGAACCGATGCTGGGGCGGCCGGGCTGTGAAAATCCAGTGTTGAGAAAGATCTGCGCGGGGGCATGGTTGAACTGATCGGTGCTGAGCGATTTGACGATGCAGATGTCGTCGGCCACCTTGGCCAGGTTCGGAAGCACCTCGGCCAATTCAGCACCGCACTGCCCATGTTTGTCGAACTTGAACCGAGGCCCCATGGCGGCCGCGTCGGGACGAATGAAGGCATAGCGCTGACCGCCAATCACCTCAGGCGGAATGGGCTTACCCTCGAATTTGGCCAGGACCGGCTTATGGTCGAACAGGTCGAGATGGCTTGGCGCACCCGCCATGAAGAGGTGAATTACCTGTTTGGCCCTGGGGGCGAAATGTGTCGGTCGGGCGGCCAGGGGATTCGTCGCGGAGGCATTGGAGAATTCCCCGCGAGTGCGAGTCGCGCCCGTAAGCAGCGAAGCCAGGGCGATCTTGCCCAGTCCGACGGCGCAATCCTGAAAAAAGTAGCGCCGTGTCTGATGAGAAGCCAATTCCCGTGGAAACGACATGATTTGATGACGCTCTCAGTTTTTCGTGATCGTTTCGTCCAGGTTCAAGAGCGCTCGGGCGATAATCGTCCATGCGGCGCGGTCCGCCGGATTGCCTTCGCCGATACCGGCGATCGCCGCCGCGTCGAGCTCATGATTCGCGATGCGTTCCTGCTGAGCGCGGAAGAAATCGCCCAGGAATTTCAGTTCGTCCGGACTGGGAGGCCGGACCAGGCACCGTCGGAACAGCGCACTGATTTGCTCGTCGGTGGAACCAGGCCAGCCGGCAAACATCGCCCCGAGCGCTTGGGCCGCCTCCCAGAACACGGTGTCGTTCATGAGCGTGAGCGCTTGCAGCGGCGTATTCGAGACTTCACGGCGCGCGACGCAGGCTTCGCCGCTGGGAGAGTCGAACGCATTGAACACGGCGTAAGGGGCCGTCCGTTTGGAAAACGTGTACAGGCCACGGCGGAAACGGTCCGCTCCCAAGCTCGCGTTCCAGGGGAGCGCCCCGTACGATCCTTCTGATGTCACACCTGGCGGTTGAGGCGGGAACACGCTTGGGCCACCCAACTTGGGCGACAATAAACCGCTGATCTTGAGGACCGAATCCCGAACCAGTTCGGCTTCGATCCGGAACCGCGGTCCGCGCGCCAAGAAACGGTTCTGTGGGTCTTTGGCCAGCAACTCCGGGCGGGCGCGCGACGACTGGCGGTAAGTCGCGCTGGTCACCATCAGGCGGTGCATCTGTTTCATCGACCAGCCGCGGCGGACGAACTCCATGGCCAGCCAGTCGAGCAGTTCGGGATGCGTAGGCGGTTCCCCCTGAAAGCCGAAGTCCTCCTGGGTTTTCACGATTGCACTACCGAAGATTGCGCCCCATTGCCTGTTCATCGTCACGCGTCCGGTGAGCGGGTTTTCGGGGCTGACCAGCCAGCGCGCCAGCGAGAGGCGGTCTTTGGGGGCGCCAGCGGCCAGCGGAGGGAGCACCGCCAGCACGCCAGGCTCGACGGTCTCCATCGGTTGTAGAAACTCGCCCCGCTGATGCAAATACGTGGGGCGTGTTTCGCCGGCGGGCCGTTCGGCCATGACGAGCGTCGTGGGATAGGCCGCCAACTCGGAGCGCAGCTTCTTGATGGCCGCTTGCTCGCCCGCCAGTTCCCCGGCGACAAGCACGAACTGCCTGAGAAGACGCTCCTTTTGCTCCGCTGAGCGACTTTCGGCCGCGATTAATAGTATCTGTTCCACGTCGTGCGGCAGGCTGGTGGCCTCGACCGGCCGTTGATCGGTGGTGGCCCAAACACGGAACCGGCCCATGCCCGCGGCGTAGTACATCTCGAAGACCATCCGTAGCACGAGCTCAGCGGAAGGAAGGAGAGGCTCGGCTAGATTGAAAACGGCTTCATGGGATTCACCTTGCCTTCCGTTGATGGACCATCCCGATTGAGGATTCTCGTCGATGGCGTTGGCGGAGGTGGTCGTCCCGGCCGCGAACGAATGGGTCGCCTTCACGAACTTCGCGGTTTTTCCGTTGGCAACGAGTGAAAAGTCACTGAGAAAGAAATCGCCGTTTCCGCCTTCGTAGTAGACTCGCCCCGGTCCACGGTTCGGAAGACTGTCGTCGGGAATCGCCTCGAGACGGATCGCCGTGATGCCCGTGAGGTCGGTGCGGAATTTCACGTCGTAGACGTCGCGCTTCGTCTGGTCGCCGGTGGCGAGGATCGAACCGTCGTCAAGGATCGACAAGACGGGCATGTTGGCCTTGGCTTCGACCGGCCGCAGTAGAGTCCAATGCGCGACGCGCTTCGCCCCGCGGTCGATCCATTCGGTAAGTTGTCGATCCAGGTGGGCGCGGCGGCGAACGTCCTCGGCGCCCGAGGTGTTATTGCGCTGTCCCAAACTGAGGCGGAATTTCCCCAGCGTGTGCTGCATGCCGTGCTGCTGGTCGAGCGTGATCGTCCAGCGGCATGGTCCTGAGCTTTGCACGGTCGAAGTCAGGGGAAAAGTGCAGGTCCGATTGACGTTCCATGTTCCCGGCCCGTGAATTGCCCAGCCGGTCGAAACATTGCCGTCGATCGCGTTGGCCGCGGGAAACCCGTCCTGTGAGAAATCAGCCGCCGCCGAGGCGAGTTCCACCATTTGGGCCGGCCCGCTGTCGTCGGACCGGGCGAAATGCGACGTCAATTCCGAGAGAACGAAGTTTCCATGCGGCGTTCGCCCCGGACCGTTGCTCGGAAGCTTTGGGTCGGCGAAAGCTTCCAGCCTGATCGCGTCGACGCGGGACAAATCGGCATCGAGCACGATGGTGTAGGTGTCCTTGTCGGGGTTGACACCTGATACGAGGATCGAGCCGTCGTCGAGTTTTTCCATCGTGGCCCCGCTGGCCGAAGCCAGGCTCGCCGGGGCCGCGACGTGCCACTCGTATTCGTCCGGCAATGGAAACCGATTCGGCAAGTCGTCGATCAACCCTTGGATTATCGCCTCGGTTTCCCTGCGGCTTGTGGCGATTTCAGCTTGCGGGATCTCCATCACGGGCTCGTCGGCGTTGTTTAGTAGCGCCATGAACTGGTAATACTCTCGCTGGGCGATCGGGTCATACTTGTGCGTGTGGCATTGGCAGCAGAGCAGCGTCAACCCGAGCCAGACCGTGCCGGTCGTGGCGACGCGATCGGTCATCGCGTGGAAGCGGAACTCAAGCGGATCGATCCCTCCCTCTTCGTTAATCATCGTGTTTCGGTGGAACCCCGTGGCGACGCGCTGCGCGGTCGTTGCACCGGGCAGCAAGTCGCCGGCGATCTGCTCGATGGTGAATTGGTCGAACGGCATGTCGTCGTTCAGCGCGTCGATTACCCAGTCGCGGTAGGGCCACATCGACCGTGCCCGGTCTTTTTCGTATCCGTTGGTGTCGGCGTAGCGAGCAAGGTCGAGCCACTTGCGCGCCCAACGTTCACCGTAGTGCGGCGACTGGAGCAATCGATCGACAAGCTGATCGTAGGCGCCGGAGGAAGCATCGTTGACGAACACTTCCGCCTCCTCGGGTGAAGGGGGCATGCCAATCAGGTCGAGATAGACCCGCCGCACAAGCGCGTGCTTCTCGGCCGGAGGCGATGGAGCGAGTCCCTCGGCCTCCATTTTGGCGAGTACGAAGTAGTCGATAGGATTGTTCGGCCAGTCGGAATGCTGTACGTGCGGCAGCGGCGGCGACTTCGGAGCGACGAACGACCAGTGCGGCACATAGTTCGCCCCTTCGCCGATCCAGCGGATGAGAACTTGTTTCTGAGCGTCCGTCAGCGACATTTTGGCCGACGGCGGAGGCATCATCTCGTCTTCGTCGAGAGAAAGCAGCCGCCGCGCGACTTCACTTTCTTCCTGCTTACCTGGGACGATCGCCGGCTTGCCGGAACTGGTGGCTTTGAGCGCGTTTTCACGAATGTCGAGCCGTAGCTCCGCCTGGCGGGCTTTGTCGTCCGGGCCGTGGCATTTGAAGCAATGGCGCGACAGGATCGGCCGCACATCGCGAGTAAAATCGACATCAGCGCGCGCGGACCGGACAACCATCGCTGAGAGAGCGATTGAATATGCGAGAAGCCCGGTATATGTGAGAAGTCCGGTCCAACGCATTCACGAACCTCGCCCTACCCCGCAATGGGCCCAGATACCATTCCCTCCAGTGTACCGTGGGCGGCCAATGAGGGAAACGGGCGGCGAAGCGGTGATCGCGCGGCGTCGAATCCGACGTTTATTTCGGAAGCAAGGCGGCCAGCTCGGGGTGTGGGCGGGCGATGACGTCGGCCATGATCAGCTTGCCGCCAAGCCGCTCAACGATCTGTTTGCCGGCGGCGATCGCCGCTTGCACGGCGGCCACGTCCCCCTTGACGATGATCGTCACATAGGCCGCGCCGATCTTTTCCTTGCCGACCAGGCTCACCGCGGCCGACTTCAGCATCTCGTCGGTCGCGTGCAACGCGGCAACGAGACCCTGGGTTTCCAAAAGGCCAATCGCTTCGGACGGATTCATCGAGTTCTCCTTCGGCGCTCGCGCGTCGTAAACCCCCAGCAGGGGACTGAACAGAGGTGGTTGATTCGCCAGCTCGACCGTTTCCGAGCGAGGCCCGGCCAGCCAGGTCCAAAAGGCGGTCGTGCCCATCCGCCGCCCCACGTCGGCTCCGTGCTCCGCCGCCTCGCGCACGTCGTCGGGCGAACCGGCCAACTTGATGCACTGGGCCGCGCCGTCGGTGCTCTCGATCGCAATGATCGTCACACCTGCCGCCTTCGCGCAGCGGTCGGCCACGATCAGGGCCGGTGCCAAGTTACCGATTTCAAGCAGGGCGAGGCTAAGCCGATTTCGAATGGCGGATTTCGGATCGCGGATTGGATCGGACGCGCTCACGCCAATCCCCTTCGCTTCAGCTCGGCGAGGACGCCTTGTACGATCTGGTCGACGGCACGCGGGTCGGGCTGCGAGGTTTTGGGTGGACAGCCGCCGATCGGCTGTTCGGTGAAACCTTCTTCCGCCAGCAGGCACTGCAGGGTATTGCGCAGCGCCGCAAGCTGCGTTTGCTGCACGTCGGAAAGCGGTTGTCGTCCGGCCCCCGGGTTGATTCCCCGCAAGGCAAGCGCCGCGCGGATTCCTTCGGGAAAATCGGCCGAGTAAATCATCGCGTCGAACAACCCCAGCAGCTTATATTGCAGCTCGCGGGCTTCGTCGATGCGGCCGGCGAGAGTCAAGTCGTAGAGCTTGCGGGTTACTTCGGGTACGATCCCGGCGGTGGCATTCGTGCCTCCGTCGCAGCCGATCAGGAGCATCGGCATCAGCGCGGCGTCCCAACCGGTGAGAAAACTGAAATCGGGCCGGTTCGGCCGCACGGCACGAATCATGCGGATCATGTTCGGCAGATCGCCCGACGAATCCTTGATCGCCACGATCTTCTCGCACTCCTCGCTCAACCGTTGCACGGTGGGCACGTCGATCGGTGAGGCGAACATGGGTATGTTATAGAGCGTGACGTCGACGGGCGTGTGGCGGCCGATCTCGCTGAAATAGGCATACACTGCTGAAGGGCTGAGCTTGTAATAGAACGGGGCGACGATCGCCACCGCGCGCACTCCCAGGCTGTGGTAATATTCGCAGGCGCGGATCGTCTCGCGAACGTTGGCTTCCGCTGCGCCGGCCAAAATCGGCACTCGGCCGCGGGTTTGATCGGCCATGATGGCGATGATTCGCCGGCGTTCTTCGACCGTGAAACGGGTGAACTCACCGGTCGAGCCGTTGGGGTAGAGGCCATGCACTCCGCGATCGATCAACCAATCGGTATAGCGGCGCAGTTCCGGTTCGTTAATTTCGCCACGGTCGTCAAGCGGCACGAGGTTCGGCGTGAAAATGCCGTGTAGTCGTCGGGCGTTGGGCATAGGGACAACGAACGGGGCAGGTTTTATGGGGGGTCTCTATAGCTTAGTTCACGAATTCGGCTTGTGAAGGCCATCCAGCGCTTGCTTTCAGCGACTGCGGGGTGTAACGTAACGTCCCGAAGAGGCCTACTTCCTGGTAGTGCCGACCGTGGATTCATCCATGGCGGCCACCAACGAAGAAAACCTGGAGGGCCATTCATGACGCACCACGAGCGTTCAGATTCTCTGGTGGTTTCGGTGCCTGGCGCCGCAGGAACGCACAGGCGCGAATACCTGGTTTTGCTTCTATTTGCCGCGTTGCTAACCGGCTATGCGACGCTCTATTTCCTGACACCGCTGAACGATTACATTGGTGCTCCACCCCGCTACGACGTGTTGTTTCGTCTGGCAATTCTGCCCGATGAGTTCGTGCCTCTCTGGTTCGGCAATCCGCCGGGTGTGACCTTGCTTGATCGTGCACCCGTTTTGGCGATGGCGGTAGCGATTCTATCCGTCGCAGGCATGCTTGGACGGTTGCTGCTGCGACTAGGCGGCGTGGACCGCGGCTTGAGCCGCTCGGAGACGTTGATGTTTTCCGTGGCGGTGGGCGCCAACGTTGTTTCTTTCTACGTGCTCTGCATTGGGCTGCTGGGCAAGGTTGGTGTGGGCAATGCGTACCTTTTTTTGACACCCGCCGCCATCATCGTCACGGTGTCCGCAGTGTTTTGGACACGCCGGTGGCGGGGCGCAAAGATTGGAAACGTGCCATCCGCGCCACAGATTGCGCTCGGCGAGCGGAAACCTGAGAGCGGGGGACAAAGAAAAGATGAATTAAACGGTGATTGGTTGTGGTTGGCGGCGCCATTTGTGCTGGCGATCGTCTTGGGGGGCATGTTGCCGCCGACCGATTTCGACGTCCGCGAGTACCATTTGCAAGCTCCCAAGGAGTTCTACCAGGACGGCAAGATTCATTTCTTGCCACATAACGTCTACGGAAACATGCCGCTGGGTAGTGAAATGCTCAGCCTGCTGGCAATGGTGCTGTCGGGTGATTGGTGGCAAGGCGCCCTGGTCGGCAAGACCGTGATCGCATGCTTCGCGCCGTTGACGGCTTTGGCGCTATTTTCAGCCGGCGTCCGCTTCGGCTCGCGGACGGTGGGCGTGGTCGCGGCTTTGGTCTACATTTCGATTCCCTGGATTGCGCAAGTTTCAACCGCCGGATTGGTCGAGGGGGTTTCAGCCTTTTATCTCTGGACCGCGGTCTATGCCGTGCTCCTTTGGCGCCAAGCGGCCATCGCTCGAAGCAACCTTGCGGGCGACCGGCGCCGCGACGAGCGCGAAAGCTCAAAAGCAGACGGAGATATTGTGCTCGGCGGAGTTGGACGGGTGGTTCTGGCGGGGTATTTGGCGGGTGCCGCGGTATCATGCAAGTACCCGGCGGTGCTGTTTGTCGCGATGCCGCTAACGGCTTGGATTTGCTGGGCCGGGGGTCACCCCAATTGGAAAGCGATGGCGCTGTTCGTGCTGGCATGTACCGCTGGTTGCGCGCCTTGGTTCATCAAGAATTGGCTGCTCACGGACAATCCCACCTACCCCTTGCTGTACGAGGTTTTTAGCGGCAAGACCCGTTCGGACGCGAACAATGCTCAATGGTTGAACGCCCATCTGCCTCGCGACCATTCGATTCGTGCGTTGGGAATGAATTTAGCTCAAGTCGTCTGGCGCAGCGAATGGATCAGCCCAATCCTCTTGCCGTTGGCGGCCTTGGCCTGGCTCGCGACCGGCCGACGGCGTATGGTGGCGTCTTTGTTCGCCTTTTTCGCCTATGTTGTTGCTGCCTGGTGGCTGTGTACCCACCGCATCGATCGGTTTTGGATTCCGGTTTTACCTGTGGTCGCGCTCTTGGCCGGGTTCGGTGCTACCTGGAGTTCAAGCCGTGTCTGGCGACGCGTTCTCTTGGCCACGTTGATTTGTGGTCTCACGGTCAACTTATTATTCGTCGTTTCCGGCGGTTCCGCGGGCTATAACGCGTATTTTGCGAGGCTCGAGCAGTTGCGATATGACACCGGCCGGGCCGACTTTTGGCACGTCTATTTGAACCAAAAGGTGCCAGAAGGTTTCGGCGTATTGACTGTCGGCGACGCTCAGGTCTTCGATCTGGAAATGCCCGTACTCTACAATACCGTATTCGACGACTCAGTTTTCGAGGAGATTTGTAAGGACCACGGTAAGCAGCGCTCGTCAGACGAAATTCGCGAGACGCTCGTCCGACGTCGCATCTCGCACGTCTACGTCCATTGGAGTGAAATCAACCGCTATCGCCAGCCCGGCAATTACGGCTTTCCGTTGTTCATCAAGCACCGGTTGTTCGATGAGCTTGTTGACGCGGGCGTCTTCGAGCCGCCGCTCAGGCGGATGTTCGATCACGGCGAGGTCTATCCGGTCAAAGGCCTTGACCTGATCAAGAGGACCAATGGGGGCTGAGTTGATCGAGAGGTCGAATTCGGGGAGCCAAGGCCAAAGCGCAAGTTCAATTGCGGCAATTTGGCGAAGCTTTACCGCCTCAAGTAGGCTGCCGTTCTCCAGGTCTCCAGCCTTCCGCATCACACCTGCTCTTGTCCAGCTTGGCGCAATGGCCTAAGCTTTGAGCCCCTAGAGGTCAAGCAGGCAAGAATTGCTAAGGTCACGCATTATAGCCTGACAGGGCAAACGCGTGGTATGATCTGGGCGGACGGCCTGAGCTACAAAACATGGATGGGAGCCGGATCGTGCAAGTTGCACTGGGTGACGGGCAAGAAGACATTCCTCACCCGTACTCGCATCGTCGCGCAAATTACCGACTGCTGAGTTCATTGCGAGCTGCCATCGTACGCACGCAGCAATGGCTGCTCGCCGAGCAACAACCGGAAGGTTACTGGGTCGGTGAGCTCGAAGGCGACACGATACTTGAAAGTGAGTACATCCTGCTCTTGGCCTATCTCGGCCGCCAGGATTCCCGTGAAGCCCAGCAAGCGGCGCGATACATCCTCCGGCAGCAACTGCCGGATGGGGGCTGGTCAATGTATCCCGGCGGCGCCGTCGAAATCAGCGCCAGCGTGAAGGCCTACTTCGCATTGAAGCTTACTGGACACGACGCGAATGCGGAATTCATGCGCCGAGCGCGCGCGGCGATCTTGGCTTGCGGCGGGGCCGACGCCGTGAACAGCTTCACCCGTTTTTACCTGGCGCTCCTGGGCCAGATTTCCTATGACCAATGTCCTGCGGTGCCTCCCGAGCTTGTACTTTTGCCCGACTGGTTTCCGGTGAACCTCTATTCGGTCAGTGCCTGGAGCCGCACGATGCTCGTTCCGTTGTCGATCATGTCGGCGTGCCAGCCTGTGACCGAGATCGATTCGAACCATGGCATTCGCGAACTGTTCCTCAAGTCCCCGGCAGATTGGCCCGAGTTGCATTGCCCGGGCCTGCATGGGGGAAAGGGGTTCGTGAGCTGGGACCGTTTTTTCCGCACGGTCGACAGGGCTTGGAAATGGTGTCAAAGGTGGAACTTGCTTCCGGCACGCCGTCGCGGCTTGTTGGCCGCCGAGAGGTGGATACTCGAGCGCTTCCAGGGTAGCGACGGCTTGGGGGCCATTTTTCCCCCGATGGTCTGGAGCGTGATCGCGCTAAGGGCTTTGGGTTACGACGACAGCACTCCCGCGCTTTCGTATTGCTACCGACAGATTGAAGGGCTATTCATCGTCGAAGACGAGACGTTGCGAGTGCAGCCTTGCAAGTCGCCGGTGTGGGATACGGCCATCACGCTGCGCGCGCTGGCGGCCAGTGGCGTGGACGGCGAGACTGCCGCAGTCGAGCGGGCCGTCGAATGGCTGCTTGACATGCAGATCGATCGCCGTGGCGACTGGGCTCGAACGGTCGACGCCGAGCCGGGTGGTTGGTGCTTCGAGCACGCCAACGATTTCTATCCCGACCTCGACGACACCGCGATGGTGGTCATGGCGCTAGCGGACCAGTGCGAAGCGACTCCGGCGGAACGGCTGCCTTCTCTCGTGTCACGCGCAAGCCAGGCGATCACCAAGGCCGAGCGCTGGATGTTCGCCATGCAAAACCGCGACGGCGGTTGGGGGGCCTTCGACCGAGATAACGACCGTGAATTCCTTTGTTACGTGCCGTTTGCCGATCACAATGCAATGATCGACCCCAGCACGCCTGACTTGACGGCAAGAGTATTAGAGGCCCTAAGCCGGTTGGGACACCGCATTGGCAATCCGATGGTCGATCGCGCCGTGGAATACCTCCGCCGCACTCAAGAGGCTGATGGAAGTTGGTTTGGACGCTGGGGTGTGAATTATATCTACGGAACCTGGCAGGTGCTTACTGGTTTGGCAGCCATCGGCCTGCCGGCTTGCGATCCGCTGATGACCTCGGGCGGTCAGTGGTTCTTGTCACACCAGCATCCATCCGGCGCCTGGGGCGAATCGCCCGATAGTTACGCCGACCCTCAATTGAGAGGCCAGGGACCCGCGACCGCTTCGCAAACCGCATGGGCGGTTTTGGGGCTGTTGGCCGCCGGTTTGGGTGACCACGAGGCCGCGGCACGCGGCATCCGCTACCTGTTGACGAGGCAACTTGACGACGGCACGTGGGAGGAACCGGAATTCACCGGAACAGGTTTTCCGCGGGTGTTCTACCTCCGCTATCACCTCTACAGAATCTATTTCCCGCTTTTAGCCCTCTCACGCTGGGCGGCCGTCGTCGCGGGGCACGGCAATGTTGTGCATTTGACTCGGCTGGAATTGGCCGATCCGTCGGCTGTATCGTAAAGGAGTTTCGTTCGATGGGCGTTCCCCTGTCGCAGATGTACACCGTGGCAACTTACGTGCTGAGCCAGAAGCTGCGCGGCCGGCGGCGCTATCCACTGGTATTGATGTTGGAGCCTCTCTTCCGCTGCAATCTGGCCTGTGCGGGTTGCGGTAAGATTCAGTTTCCGGCCGAGATCCTCCGCCGGCAGCTTTCGCCCGAACAATGTTTCCGCGCTGCCGACGAGTGCGGCGCGCCCATGGTTTCGATTCCCGGCGGAGAGCCACTGTTGCACCCGCAAATCGACCAAATCGTGGCGGGCCTGGTCGCGCGCAAAAAGTACGTCTATCTTTGCACCAACGCTCTGAAATTGCCGGAGTGCTTGCCCCGGTTCCAGCCGTCGAAGCACCTGACTTTTTCGGTCCATATGGATGGTCCGCGCGAGGAGCACGACGCCGCCGTCTGCCGCGACGGGGTCTACGACACCGCCGTCGGCGCCATACGCCAAGCAATCGCCGCCGGCTTTCGCGTGACGACCAACACCACCCTGTTCGACCATGCCGACCCAGCCAGGTTCCGTCGGTTCTTCGACGAAATGATGGACTTGGGCGTCGAGGGGATGATGCTTTCGCCGGGCTACAGTTACGAGAAGGCGCCCGATCAGGACCATTTCCTGAAACGCGACAAAACGCGGCGGCTGTTCCACCGCTTGCTGGTCAATCCCAAGCGCCGTTGGAAGTTCAACCAGTCGCCTCTGTTCCTGGAGTTTCTTCGCGGCGAATTCGATCTCGAATGCACACCCTGGGGCAACCCGACGTACAACCTGTTCGGCTGGCAACGGCCCTGTTACTTGTTGGACGAAGGATACGTTGCGACATTCCAGGAGCTGCTCGAGACGACCGACTGGAATGCCTACGGCCGGCGGAGCGGCAATCCCAAGTGCCAGGACTGTATGGTCCATTGCGGCCACGAACCAACCGCGGTCAGCGAAACGTTCGGCTCGCTGGCTGGTTTCCTGCGGACCGTGAAGCTCACCCTCGTAGGTTCGCGGCGCATCTCCGAGGCCGAATTGGCCAGGCTCGACACTATCGAAGCGGAACCGATCGAACCCACGCGGTCACGCGAGCGTGAGCTGATCGAACTGCCTGTGCTCTCGCGCTAATCCGGCGCCGCGTAGGTTGGGCTTTCGTGCCCGAGGGTGCCAGTTTTGTACACGTCTTGATACGGCGGGTTGGTCCCCTTGAGTATGACAAAAGTCCCGACACAGTGTTGACGCCCGCCCCGCTATCGCGGACGCTAGACCTATGGTTTGGCAATCTTTGATCCGTGGATGGCTCCAGCAACAGGTCAGACAAAAGACCTATCAGACCGTCAGCGAGGCGGCCCAATCGCGCGCGGAGGGCGAGGGCGGCTCGGCGCCGGCATTGCCGCCCTGCGAGGTGGGCTTGGTATTTGCGCTATCCATTGAGTCAGGCGGGTTCGAAGACCTTCTCAGCGGCGTCGTGACGACGCGCGGCGCCGGCTTCGTGGCAAAGCAAGGCTCGCTGAGAGGGCGCGGCGTTGTTCTTGTCGAATCGGGCGTCGGCACGCTGGATGCCGCGCGTGGCACCCAGGCCTTGTTGGCCGGGCACAAGCCGTCCTGGGTCATTTCGGCCGGGTTCGCCGGCGGCCTCGACCCCAAGCTGAAGCGAGGCGACATCCTGATGGTCGATAGCCTCGCCGTGGCCTCGGGCCGGCGACTGGCGATCGACATTCGCGTTAACGCCGAGTCGCTCACTCGTACGCCGGGCATTCACGTTGGGCGGCTGCTGACGGTTGATACGGTCGTACGCGGTCCGGAGGAAAAGCGCGAATTGGGCCGGCGGCACGAGGCGCTGGCGGTCGACATGGAGTCGTGGGCGGTAGGCGAAGTTTGCCGCCAGGCTAAGACCCGCTTCATGGCCGTGCGCATTATCAGCGACGCGGTCGATGACGAACTTCCCGCGGATGTCGAACGGCTCGCCCGCCAGAAAACCCGCGCGGGCCTGTTCGGCGCCGCGACCGGCGCGATTTTCCGCCGTCCGTCGAGCGTCAAAGATATGCTCAGGCTCAAAGAAGACGCCTTAGTCGCCTCCGACCGGCTGGCGAAATTTCTGTCCGGGATGATTACCCAGCTCGTGCCGGCTGCTTCGGATCGCCAATCAGGTTGACACTTGCCCGCTGTCGCGCAATGGCGCAAAATGTGCCGCTTGGAGATCCTCATGCATCGAACATGCCTCCGGCTCGTTGTGACATTGACGATCGTGATCGTGTCGCCAGGAACCCCTGGCGCTGGTGCGGAGAATTGGCCCCAATTCCGCGGCCCGACCGGCCTGGGCTACACCGCGGAGGACGACCTTCCACTTACCTGGGGCGGGGAACATCGCGAAAATGTGATTTGGCAATCGCCCTTGGCGGGTGAGGGGCATGCCAGCCCAATCGTTTGGGGCGAGCGAGTGTTCGTCTGCACCGCCTTTTGGCCAACATCGGTGGCTGATAAGTCCAAGGTCATCCCCGAGCACCACGTGACTTGTTACTCGGTCGACGACGGCGAGAGGCTTTGGGACACAACGATTCCGCCGGGGCCGTGGCTTCGTACAGATTTCCGAAGTGGTCCTGGAGGCGGCTACGCCGCTCCCACGCCCGCCACGGATGGCGAGCACATTTACTGCGCCTTCGGTTCGTCAGTGATCGCGGCGCTCGATTTTGACGGCCGCATCGTTTGGCGCAAGGAAATCGTGCCATTTACGTTCGACGTCACGCTCGGCTCAAGCCCAGTCATTTATGGCGACACCGTCATCCTTTTTTGCGCCATGGCCAACAAGAACGATTCTCGCCTCGTAGCCTTTGCGAAACGTGACGGCGACGTGCAATGGGAACGCAAGCTTCCGACCGTGGGTTTCGGACACAGCACGCCGGTGATCATTCGACCTGCCGGCATACCACAACTTCTTGTGCTTTCCGGTGGCCTGGGAAGCGAACCGGAAGCACTGCAAAGCCTCGACCCGACCAGCGGCGAACCAATCTGGTGGTGCCGCGGGACCGGCGAAGCCGCATCGCCGGCCTACGGCGCGGGGATCGTCTACTTCGATAACGGGCGTGGTGGGCCTGGTACGGCGGTGGATCCCACTGGCGAAGGCGACGTCAGCCAGACTCATGTGAAATGGACCACAAGACCGCTCTCCGAAGGGATCGGTTCGCCCATCGTCGTCGGCGGGCATGTCTATCGTCTACACACGCCGGGCGTACTCCGCTGTTGGCGGGCCAGTGACGGCAAGCAGATCTACTCCCATCGGCTGGATGGCCTATCCACGACCTGGGCCAGTCCGATTGCAGATAAGGCGGATCACCTCTTCTTCACCAACGCCGGCAAGAGCTTCGTCGTCGAAGCCGGCCCTGAATTCCGCGTGATTGCGGAGAATGACCTGGGCGATCCGAACCATGCGTCGCCCGCCGCCAGCGGCGGACGGTTGTTCTTGTTGGGTACCAAGAACATCTATTGCATCGGGAAGGCCAATTAGCGCTTGATCAGGCGAGGCCCGTCCGACTTGTAGGCACCGGTGCCGCCTTGTTGGCGGCGGCCGTGCAGCCAATGCGGCCAGACAATGCGCGGGTAAATCAGGCCGACGTAATCGCGGCCCCAGACACCCTCATTGATTCGCGGTGAATCGCCACGAAAGCTGGCGCCGCCGCCGACCCAGCCGGCGTCATATGCAGGCGTGTAAGTTGGGAGCGAAAGACGACGCTCTCGCTGCGGTTGGCCGGCCCGCGCGAGCGTGTGGGGCGCCGGATGCTTGCCGTAACGCGGCTGATCGAGTTTCCGCGACCCAGCCTGGGCGCCAACGCTTAGCGACAGGGCGACCCATAGGATGACGGCCAGCCGCAAGGCGTTAAAGTCGGCCATGACTCCGCTCCCCGCGTGGTTCGACTCGTTTTCGACCGCAATCGGTCGTCAGGCTGGAACGCCTAACCTACCGTGGCTTCGGAAGCGGTGGACGGACTTCTGAACCAGGAGTGTTCGAGCCAGCTAAGCACCCCCAGCCGGTTGCCACATCCCAAATTTCCCAAACTTCCGGCACAGGCCCTAAAGTTGACCTACAAGGGCACATTTACCCGGATACCGTCATTTACGCCCGCGCGCCTGACGATAGAAACAACGTGTAGGTCGGAAAAATCGTTGCGACTGGTACGACCGCTACGACACACCCGACCGCGCTAAACGGCATGAGTTGCCTGAAATAACCAAGGGAGAGGATCGTTGGCCGATTACCGGGGGGATCGAGCCAAGGAGCGCAAGGTCGCGTCTCCGAACGGTCGTGCGCCGCCAATGTGGTGGTTAGGCGCTCTCGTGCGCGCGGTTCTTGCATTCGTCGTGCTACCGGCGCCATTGCTTTTAGTCGGCGCCACGCACGCAGCAACCGATGACCATGTCCAACCTTCGTCGGCGGCCAAGATGAATGACCTTTCGCAATTAAGCTTCCTGCGACCTGCGAATTCGGGCCTTCAATTCCGGACGCCAGCCTCCATGGCGGCGAAGCAAGACGCGACGGGTGCCAAAACGACGGACGAAAATAACCCGCTCCGCGACCCGGACGCCAAAACCTACCAGATGCGCGACCTCCTGGCAGACGAGCCACCTGAGCCGTGGGTGCTGCCGTTTCGGGAGCCGACGATCGGCTATGCCGGGCGTTCCGGAGTGACGCCGACTGAGAGACAACGCAGCAGCCATTTCGTACCCGTCGAAGACCGCTGGCGGCTGGGCTTCCCGGCCTGGGACCGCGACGGCCGCGGACACCCCGTTGGCAAAGACGCACCCTACACGCCCGGCCGCTGGTTCGATCCCTACAACCAGAGCGTGATCAAAGGTGATTACCCAATCGTCGGGCAACACACGTTCATGACGCTTACGGCCAGCAGTGAATCGATTCTCGAAGGGCGGCAGATCCCCACAGGAACGACAGCCTTCGAAAGCACTCGCGACTCGCACCAGGAGGAATTCTTCGGCAAACCGAACCAGTTCTTGCAGATACAAAACACGAGCCTGTCGTTCAACCTGCTGCACGGCGACGCGGCGTTCAAACCGGCCGATTGGCAAATTCGCCTGACGCCGGTCTTCAACGACAACTACCTGGCCGTGCAAGAGCTGGGCATCGTCAGTCCGAACGTGCTAAACGGTACGACACGATCGCGGACCTTTGTCGCGTTGCAAGAGTATTTCTTCGAGAGCAAAATCGCCGACTATGGGCCGAACTACGACTTCGCCTCGGCGCGGGTCGGCTCGCAAGCATTCACGAGCGACTTCCGCGGCTTTGTCTTCAGCGACGTCAACCGTATGGTCCGCCTGTTCGGAACGCGGCTCTCGAACCGCGACCAGTTCAACTTGATCTGGGTCGATCAGACCGAAAAGGACACCAACAGCTTCCTCAACACGTTCCAAGACCGGCACCAGAACACGACGATCGCCAATTATTACCGGCAGGATTTCATATTTCCGGGCTACACGACCCAACTCAGCCTGCACTACAACCGCGACGGACCGAGCTTCAAGTTCGACAACAACGGTTTCTTGGCCCGCCCCGACCCGGTTGGCGTGTATTCGCCGCACCAGGTTCGGGCGTGTTACTTCGGCTGGGCCGGCGATGGGCACATCAACCGCTTCAACCTCACGCACCAGTTCTACTATGTGACCGGCCACGACACTCTTAATCCGCTGGCCGGAAAACCCCAGTTGATCGACGCCTATATGGCCGCGGCGGAGTTGTCGTACGATTCAGACTGGGTTCGCTACCGCACGTCGTTTTTTTTCGCCTCGGGCGACGGAAACCCGAGCGACGGCAAGGCCCAAGGCTTCGATTCGATCCTCGACAACCCGCAGTTCGCCGGAGGGCAATTCAGCTATTGGCAACGGCAGACAATCCCGTTGCAAGGCGTGAACCTGGTGAACCGTATGAGCCTGGTACCCGACCTGCGCTCCAGTAAATTCCAGGGGCAGAGCAACTTCGTCAACCCCGGCTTGTATCTTTTCAACCTCGGCGTCGACTTCGACCTGACCCCCAAACTGAAGCTGATCAACAACTGTAATTTCCTCTGGTTCGACCGCACGCAGGTCCTGCAGCAGTTCGTGTTCCTGAACACGGTCCACAAACAGATCGGCGAGGACCTGAGCTCGGGGCTCGAGTACCGGCCCTTCTTGGACAACAACGTGGTCATCATCGGGGGCGTATCGGGCCTGCTTCCGGGTCGGGGCTTCAATGACCTATACACTCCGCTCAACGGTCACGTTTCCGCGCTGTTCGCGGGGTTCATGAACATAACGTTGACGTTCTGAGGAAGATGGGGAGGGGATGTTGAGACTAAGGCGGTGGAGAACGGAGATGGAGAGTGAAGAAGTGAACGAGCAGTCAACATACGCCGCGTGCAGCGAAATTCGTAAGAACTTCGAGATTCACGGGGCCATCGGAGCTCTCGCGAATCGGGCGAGTGGTCCGCGATTCGCGACCCCGATGATTGTTTGTGTGGCAGCCGTCTTGGTGACAATTGGTTTTGTTGCCGCAAGTGCAGCCGGCGGGCCGCCCGCGGCTGGGAAGATGTCGTCGTTCATCGCCGCCTCGTCGCGCAGAACGGCGACCTCGGTCCATGCCCCAAACACCGCGATCGTCGACGCAGTTGTTTCCGACGCCGAGCCGTATCCCATCCCGCCCGACTTGCGGGGCATCGACCTGCGGCGGCAGACGCGCGATGAAGCCGCCGCCAAGAGCATGGGCTGCGTTGCGTGCCACCAGGGTGTTGCGGATATGCACCGCCAAGAGACGGTCCACTTGGGATGCTGCGATTGTCACGGCGGCAATCCGCGGAGCCACGACAAGCGCGAAGCCCACGTACATCCGATGTATCCCGAGGCCTGGGCCAGCTCGGCCAACCCGGTTCGCTCCTATACACTTTTGAACCACGAATCGCCACAGTTCGTGCGATTCGTCAACCCCGGCGACCTGCGGGTCGCTCACTTAAGTTGCGGTAACTGCCATGCAAAAGAAGTGCTCCAGGTCCGTAAAAGCATGATGACCCACGGGGCCATGCTATGGGGAGCGGCGCTCTACAACAACGGCTCGATCCCCAACAAGGTCCCTCGCTATGGCGAAAGTTACAGCATGTGCGGCGCGCCGCAGCGGTTGCAATCCGTTCCTCCGCCCAGTGAGTACGAAGTTGTTCATAAGGGAATCGTTCCCTTCCTCGATCCGCTGCCACGCTTCGAGATGACCCAGCCGGGCAACATTCTGCGGACCTTCGAGCGCGGCGGTCGGTTCCGGCCGGAAACCGGAATTCCCGAAAGGCTTGAGGAAAACGGTCGCCCACGATCGCGCCTGAGCCTGCGCGGTCTGGGTACGGAAAACCGCACCGACCCGGTGTTTGTCGGCTTGGCCAAGACGCGTTTGCTCGACCCCACACTCAACTTTCTCGGCACCAACGATCACCCGGGCGATTTCCGCTCGAGCGGCTGCACGGGCTGCCACGTGGTCTACGCCAACGATCGCTCGCCCGTCCACTCGGGCCCTTACGCTCGCTATGGACACTTAGGCCTCAGCGCTTCGTCCGACCCGATGATTCCCAAGGACGAGCCGGGGCACCCGATCGATCACAAGTTCACCGTCGGCGTTCCGACGAGCCAGTGCATCGTTTGCCATGTTCACCCCGGTACGAGCGTCATGAACAGTTACCTCGGCTTCATGTGGTGGGACAACGAAACCGATGGTCGCTTATTCTACCCTCGTCGCGAACGAGAGCCTTCGGCCGAAGAGGCCAGTGAGGCGCTCATTTCCAACCCCGAGGAATCGTCGGTCCGTGGACTTTGGTCCGACCCGCGCTTTCTTGAGCGGGTCTCGGAGTTGAATTCACAAGCAAGCCACACGCAATTCGCCGACTTCAACGGCCATGGCTGGGTGTTCCGTGCCGTGTTCCGCAAGGACCGCGAGGGACGGTTCCTCGACCATCGCGGCGACGTGATCGAGGACGTGACGAACGAGCTGCTGCAACAGGCGATGGTTTGCCCGACAGCAGAAGAGCGGCGCTCCGGCAAGAAGCGCGACGGCGTTCCGGTACACTACATGGACATTCACCTGGAGAAGGGGATGCACTGTGTCGATTGTCATTTCCGCCAGGACGTACACGGCGATACGAAGCTCTACGGCGAGGTCCGGGCGGCGATCGAGATCGCCTGCGTCGATTGCCACGGCACGATCGATCGCCGCAGCACACTGCGCACCAGCGGCCCCGCGGCATCCGAGTCGGCCGTGCCACGTGGGATGAACCTGCGGACTTTGAAGACGCCTTTCGGCAAGTACCGTTTCGAGGTCCGCGGCGCTGCTCTGATGCAGAACTCGATGGTCGAGGAAGGCTTGTCGTGGGAGGTAGTCCAGGTCGCCGACACGATCAATCCTCTCGACAAGCGACATTACAATCGCAAATCGCACCTGGCGAAAACGGTGCGGTTCAATGACGCCGGCAAGATCGTCTGGGGCGACGTGCCCGCCGAAGGACAGCACTGTGCCCACTCGAACGGCTCGATGAGCTGTATCGCCTGTCACTCGGCGTGGAACCCGAGCTGCTTCGGCTGTCATCTCTCGCAAAAGGCCAACCTGAAGCTGCCCAGCCTCCACTATGAGGGTGACGTCAGCAGGAATTACGTCGCCTACAACTTCCAGACCTTGCGCGACGACGTGTACATGCTCGCCCGCGACGGCAACGTCACCGGCAACCGCATCGGCCCCGCCCGCTCGTCGTGCGCGATCCATGTCGGCTCGTACAACCAGAACCGCGAGTCGATCTATGTTCAGCAGCAAACGATCTCGGGCGACGGGCTCAGCGGCGTCGCTTTCAGCTCCAACGTCCCGCACACGGTGCGCGGCCGCGACGGCACCAAGCAATGCACTGATTGCCATCTGTCGAAAGACAACGACAACAACGCGATCATGGCCCAGCTCCTGATGCAGGGCACGAACTACACGAATTTCATCGGCCGCTTTTGCTGGGTAGGGGCGGGAGAGGACGGCCTCGAAGCCGTGGTCGTCACCGAGCGAGATGAGCCCCAGGCGGTGATCGGCAGCGATCTGCACCGCCTCGCGTTTCCCAAGCGTTACCGCAGGCACGCCGAGCATTCCGGCGAGTTGGAGCACCATTACGAGCACAAGGCAAAGGCCGTCGGTGACAGCGTAGTGCATCCCTTCCGCGACGACGAAATCCTTGGCCTGCAAGCCCGCGGAGAGTACATCTACGCCGCCTGTGGGCCGGGCGGTCTGCGGGTGTTCGACATCGCGTTCATCGACCACAAGGGCTTCTCCGAGCGGATCATCTCGGCGCCGGTCTCGCCGCTGGGGCAGCGGTTCTACGTGCCGACGAAGCACGCTACGGCCGTGGCCGCACCTTGCACGCCCGCCCCCGATCCGACTCGCATTCAGCACTCGCTCAACGGTGAGCAATCAATTCATCCGCTCTACGGCTACATCTACGTGGCCGACCGCCACGAGGGGCTGATCCTGGTGGGGGCGGGCACACTACTCGACGGCGACCCGACCAACAACAATCTCCGCCGTGCTGTGACCTTCAACCCCAACGGCATTCTGCACGGAGCGCGGAACCTGGCGATCGTCGGGAACTACGTCTACATCTGCTGCGACACGGGTCTTGTCGTCGTTTCGCTCGACGACCCCAAGCACCCCTTCGTCGCCCACGTCATCGGTAACGACGTACTCAAATGCCCACGGGCGTTGCAGGCTCAGTTTCGTCACGCTTTCGTCTGCGACGCCGAAGGGGTCAAGGTGCTCGACATCACGCACATCGAGCGGCCCGTTCCGCTCGCCGGTTTGCCGCTGGACGACGCGCGGAACATCTACGTCGCGCGGACCTACGCCTACGTGGCTGCGGGTCACCAGGGGCTCGTGATCGTCGACGTGAAGGACCCCGAACAGCTTCGCGTCGATCAGGTGTTCGATGCCGGCGGCTGTATTCAAGATCTTAACGACGTCAAACTGGGAATCACGTACGCCAGCGAATTTGCCTACCTTGCCGACGGCAAGAAGGGCTTGTTGGTTGTGCAATTGACCTCCGCCGACATGATCACCAATCAGGGCTTCAGCCCACGGCCCAGGCCGCGATTGATCGCCTCCCGTGGCCTGCGACACGAGGGTGAAGCACTTTGCGTGTCGGAAGGGCTCGATCGCGATCGGGCAGTCGACGAGTCGGGCAACCAGATCGGCGTCTTCGGGCGGCTTGGCGCACGCCCATTGAATCTCGAGGAACAGCGCCGTTTATATCTGCGCAATGAGCAGGTGTGGCGCGTCAGCGACGAACCGGGCTGGGAGGGTTATTGCGAGCAAGGGCTCCAGCGGGAACCATCCCCCTTGTCATTGCCCGAACCGCGACGGACGCAACCCGAAGAGGAATGAAATGAAGGGCGCGAATGGGAGCTTTGGGCGCACGTTTCCATGAGACAAGTTTGCGTTGCTTTTAGGCGCGACTTAGTATGAAAAACTGATATGGCAAAATCATTGATATCGTGGTTGAATGCGATTTGCCGATTCGGCGGTTTAGCTCCACGGCGGTACAAGAGCGGCCGGCGAAAATGCGCGAGGCGCCCCGAGCCGCTCGAAGAGCGTCGGCTGTTCATCGCCGGCGGGGCCGAGACGCCGGGCAGCGTCGAAATGCAATTCGCCGACGACCTGTTCGCAAAGTTGCTTGGCCGGTCAGGCGACGTGAGCTTCTTCCTAAATGAAGTCGACAGCGGCGTGCCTTTCAGCATGGTGATCGATCAGATCTTGACCTCGCCAGAGTACCACGGCGACCAGATTGCCGCCGACTACACGATGTACCTGCACCGCGCGCCCGATGCGACCGGAGCGACGTTCTGGCAGTCGGCGCTCGATTCCGGGCTGCCGGAAACGGATCTAGCCGCCGACTTGCTCGGCTCGTCGGAGTACGCCGCGTTGCATGGCGGCACGCCCAGCGGATTCGTCGCCGGGATCTACGTTGACGTCCTGGGACGTCCGGCTTCAGCGGCCGACATTGCCTTTTGGGATAGCCGGCTCGCCGACGGCGAAACGTCGGCTGGAGTGGCCACTGATATTTTGAACAGTCCCGAGCACCGCGCAACGGTCATCGACGGGTTCTACCACGACTACCTCGGTCGCGCGGCTGATCCCGGCGGACTGGCATACTGGGAGAACTACCTGGCCGCGGGTGGCACCGTGCCGCAGTTACAACAGTCGCTGTTGTTGGCGCGGCTCGGGCCGGAGCACTATCAGGATTTCCAGGAAGTGGGCGGGATTTCGTCGGCCGAGGTGCAAGACCTTCTGGAACGTGCCGCCGCGTCTTCCGCCACGACCGACGCGATCATCGCCGTGGTCGATCGAAACGGCAACATTCTCGGCGTCCGCACCGAGGCCGGTGTTGATGCGACCTACGCCGGTCGAACGGACGACCTGGTGTTCGCAATCGACGGCGCCGTTTCGCTGGCTCGTACCGGAGCGTTCTTCTCCAGCAACCAAGGCGCGCTCACCTCGCGGACAGTTCGCGATCTCAGCCAGACGACGATCACCGAACAAGAAGTTAACTCGAATCCGGATGTCGCCTCGAGTTCGTTGACGTATGGCCCGGGGTTCGTAGCCCCCATCGGCCTGGGTGGCCATTTTCCACCCGATATCAACAACACGCCGCCGGTCGACTTGTTCAATATCGAGGCCAGCAACCGCGACAGCCTCGACCCGCGATTCAACATCGATCCCGCCTATGTCCCCGCAGGGCAGAGCATCCCTGCACCTGTGTCGTACGGCGTCGTTTCAGGTTTGGATCCACTGGCCCAGTCGCGCGGCATCGCGACGTTACCGGGTGGAGTACCGCTGTACAAGAACAACGAGCTGGTCGGTGGTATCGGCGTTTTCTTCCCCGGTCCCAACGGCTACTCTTCGTACGAACAGAATTACATCGCCGGCATCGGTCAGACCGACCAAACCCGGCTCAACGCGCCCCTCTCGCTTGAGGCGGAATGGATGGCGTTCGCGGCGGCCGCTGGAGACGTGACCGGCGCGATCGGCGGCGTGGCGCCCGTGACGAGCTATGGCATCTTCTTGAACGAGCAGATCAATTTGGTCGGCATCCAGCTTGAAATCTTCGGCCCGAACCCCCAAGCCGGCCAGCTGGGCGGAATCGCGCAGCTCGAGCAGGTCGGCGCCACCGTCGGCGTCGGCGATCCGCTGGAGGGGACCAATCAGCCGATCGATCCCACCGGCCGGCAATTCGCGCCTAACCAGGTCGCTCCCTCGGGTTGGCTCGTCCTGCCGCACGACTCGCCCACGGGCGAGATTAGCGCGGCGGACGTCACGCAGATCGTCACACAGGGAATCGCAGAGGCGAATCTGGTTCGTGCGGCAATCCGTGAACAGCCCAACGGGAGCGGCGGACTCTCGCCTGGCCCGCGCACGAGTATGATCTTCAGCGTAACCGACAAGCAGGGCAATGTGTTGGGCCTCTATCGCATGCCGGACGCCACGACCTTCTCGCTCGACGTGGCGGTGGCCAAGGCCCGCAATGTCGCCTATTTCAGCGACCCCACCTTGCTGCAAACGATCGACCAGATCGATCCCATGACCGGCGCGGTGGTGCTGCCGGCCGGCGCGGCCTACACCAACCGCACGTTCCGTTTCCTTGCCGAGCCTCGCTACCCGTCGGGCGTCGAAGGTTCGCCACCGGGGCCGTTCTCGATTCTGTGGGACCTGCTCTCACATGGCCTGAACCCGGCCCTCTTGGCCAACCCGAGCACGCAAAACGATCTGGAAACGCCGACCCCGATTCCTCCCTCGCAATTCACCAGCGTGGTTGGTTACGACGTTTTCAATCCGGGCACGAATTTTCGCGACCCGGCCAATCCGAAGAACCAGAACGGTGTCATCTTCTTCCCCGGCAGCGCACCGTTGTACAAGAACGGAGTCCTGGTCGGCGGGCTTGGCGTCAGTGGCGACGGCGTAGATCAGGACGACGTCGTTACCGCCTTCGCCGCCGCAGGATTCGACGTGCCGGCCGGCACTCAAAGGGCCGACGACGTTTTTGTCCGCGGCGTGCGCCTGCCGTACCAGAAATTTCTACAGAACCCGCAAGGGTAGGCGCCTTGCCATCCGCTGAGCCCATCGTTCGCCACAGGCGAGCGGGGGGGCGTTAGCCCCCCGGTGTGTTCCTTGACGGGCGGCCCTCCTTCATCGGCGATTCGCGGCCCGGCGCGGCAAGCCGAAGCTCAAGCGACAGTGGGCCATCGAAGACGTCGTGCGAATGATCGTGGTAGTCGTGGCACTCGACACAATCGGAGCGGGCCACGCCCTGCTTGCTTGGCGCCGGAGATGTGGAATGACACTCGCGGCAAGTGGCGATCTCAGGTAGCAGCACGTCGGTCGTTTCCGAGCTGCGGTCCACCCCAAGATGACACTGCGTGCAAGTCAGCAGTGTGTGGCTGTCGTGGCGGAACTTGCCGTGCTTCAGCCAACGAGTGGGAATATTGGGCGGCTCGATCGCCCAGCCACCCATCGTTTTCGCGACGGCCGTGTGGCAGTAACGGCAACCGTGCTGGTGCCGGTTGTCGAACAGCAAGCCTTCGGCATCGGCGACTCGGGCCTGGATCCAAGCCCATCCCACTTCGGTCATACGCGGCCCGCGGCCCGGTATCTCGCGCGAGAGCTTATCGGCCGACGGCTCCGGATCCTTATCAGGGTGATTTCGCGAGTATTCGGTATAGAACTCAATCAATTTGGCGTGTACTTGCGCCACGGAGCCGTGTGCGACGTCGGCTCTCCAGTCGTTCGTCGCGTCGCCGCGGATGTTGCCGCCTAGGTCGAGTTCTCTTTGCTTGGCGCCGCGCAGGTAGTCGAAGTTACGTTCGTTCTCGTGGCATTTCTTGCAGTGTTCGTCGTGATTGATCGGTAGCATGTAGCCGCTGGCACGGTCGGTCTGGTGGCATTCTTGGCACGACAACTCTTTGCGCTTTCCGTTCAGTTGCAGCAGGCCGCCATTGGGAAAGTGCTTCTGGTGGTTGAAGCGAATCGTGGCCCTGTCCTTCCAGACGCCCGTGATGACGGTTGCCACATCGCGCACCTTGTGATCCGGCCCCGCTACCGGCAGTTCGCCCACGTCTCGTTTCAAGGCGAATTCCGGGTGGCCCGCGAAGTCGCGAATATCCGTGGCGAAATTCACGGAGGGGCTGGTGGGTGCCCGCAACTCGCTATGGCAACTGACGCACGCCGCGTCATCCACGCGGTCCAGGGGCATGTGGCCGCGGTGCTCGCGGTGGCACTCGGCGCAGTGCGCGGACGGCTCCGGTTGGTTCAGGTGATGTTTCGGCCCGGCATGGCAGATACTACAAGCTTTGTCGGAGGTCGAAACAAGCCGGTCGTCGAATTGCACCAGGCGAGCCAGCGGCCTCCACGATTCGTCGTGGCACCTGGCACAGTCGTTGCCGATCAACCGGTGTGCCTCCGAAACCGGCGCGGCTTGATAGAGCTGGCGGTCGCCGCGGATTGCCGCAACGCCGGGCACGACGAGCGCGAGCGCCAACACTGCCAGCGACCAACGCCAACGAAGTTGCCGCATTCGGTTGGGCCGGTGGTGAAAATTGATTTCCACCCGCTCAGAAAGCGATTTACTGCTGCGTTCGATTGGCATTTCTAAATCGACAGTCCACTAATAATAGATCGAAATGACGGCATGCACGGCCCCCAAACCCAGCAGCGCCATCGACAATCCAACATGTACGAAGAGCCAGCCGTGGAGCCAATGATGGATACGCGCCTGCGTAGCCAATTGTCGGCGTTCCTCGCACAATTGCGACAACTCATCGAGCACGTCGTACAGTTCCGGGGGCAACCGGAGTCGTTCGAATGCGAACCTGCCGTCGGCCGCCGATTCGTCGACCATCGGACCACCGCGCGGGAAGCTGCGCTGGAGAAACGGCCGGACGTCGCAGAGGTAGAACCGCTTCAGCTCAGGACAGAACATTTTCCAAGCATCGTTGGCCACCGACTGTTGCTTCGGCGGCGGCGGCGCCACAGCGGCCCCGCCTGCTGGGGCTATCTTGGCCTTCATCAAGGCGATCTTTTCGGCGGCCGACATAACCTTAGCCGGTTGTGGCGCCTCGATAGGCTCAACCGCCTGTGCGGCTGTCGGCTCGATACCGGAAGGCTGTTTCTTGGCGCGCATCATAGCGATCTTGTCAGCGGCGCTCATGGCCTTGGCCGGCGTGGGAGCCCGCTCCGTTGCGACGGCCAGAGTCTCTTCGGCATTGCTCGATTGTTTCTTAGCTCGCATCAAAGCGATCTTGTCAGAAGCGCTCATCGCCTTCGACGGCGCGGCCGACTCGACGGGCGAGGGCGACAATTCCGCGGCGGCGACCGGATTCTCCTCGGCTTTGGTCGGTTGCTCTAGCATCGCGGCTTCCGCGTTGCCAGCCGGGTGTACTGCTGGATCATCGCCACGTGGCGGCTCATACACCGAAGCCAGCAGTTTGCGGAGCTTCTCTTGCTCGACTTCCTCGGCGCTTCGCTCCTTGCCTTTGTCTTTGAGCTGATCTTGTTTCTTCCCAACCTCCTTTTTCTCCTTCACGCCGAGCCTGTCGAGTAGTTCGATCGTTGCCACTTGGGTATTTGGTACAACGGACAAGGGGCCGCAAACGTCGGCAACAGCGACGTCGCCCTCGATTTGCAGCACGTCGCAGACGTGGGGAATCTGCGCGTAAAAAGTCTCCAGCGGAACACGCGCGGTCATTTGCCTCGGCAGCACCTGCTGCAACACCAGCCCAAACGCCCCACTGGCGACAACGCCCGCCAGCACCAGCAATAGCAGTTGCTCGAGCAAACCACCCCAGCGAAAGCCAGCGTGGAACAGGATCAACGGTACGCTGAGAGTTCCTAGCCAAAGGTGCCCGCGCAGCCAGAACTGGGCGCTGCCGATCCTCCATTTGGGGACGCGCTTGCGGGCCGCGATCAGGCCGGCAAAGATCATCAGGGCACTGCCAGCAACGCCGAAGCACAGGCCGGGTACGCTGCCCGCGCGCGGCTCTCCGGAGGCGCCCCGAACGTAAAACCAATAAGCAATGCCGCTCAGCGCGAACAACGTGCCTGTCAACAGGCCCCAGCGTTTGTGGCTCTTGTCGATCAGCACGCTAAACTCCACGTCGCAATTGCCTCGGCGATACTTGGCCGGGACGATTCTAACCGGCGTCACGGCGGGTCGCAAAGAGGCTGCCCTCCGTTTGCCATTCATCGTTTGGTGAACCTGCTGGCTTGCCGTAAACCGCGGCGGTATGATGCCGCCTATATGGCGCGCAAGAAGATCAACCCCACTGCGACACTACTGCCACGGCCGGGCGATGAATACCTCGGTATCGAGGCGTTGGGGCTCATCTCGCTGTTCGCATCGGAAAGAACTCAAGGCGCGGTCGAGCAATCTCCCGGCACGGTGGTACTCCGCCGTTACCGGTCGGGAGAAACGATCGTCCGACAGGGGGATGCCGGTTGGACGGCGTTCTACATTCTGTCCGCCGCCGAAGTGGTGGCCGTGCGAGAGAGCCAGCTTGCGGAAGTCGAAGAGCGTCGCCGAACGCTCGGTCCGGATGAGGCCGACGAAGGGCCGGATCTCGATGCGCTTCGCGAGGAACTCGAGCGCGAGCTGGCTATCTGGCGCCAACGGGCCGAGGCCTCGGCCGCCGCGGAAAACGGCCGCCGCCAGGTGGCCACCGTACTGATCGAGCTGAATCTGGTGCCCAAGGCGCGAAGGTCGGGGTTTCTCGAACGTCTGGTCGAGTCGTTCACCGGCGGACGGACATTCAGCGGCGGACGGGGGCCGGACAAGTCGCTGCCAAGATTCATTCCCAACGATGGTCCTGCCGATATTCCGCTGGCGACTCGGCGCGACGGTATGTTCGAAGGGGATCTGTTTGGCGAAATGAGCTGCATGGGACGCGTGCCTCGTTCCGCGACGATCGTCGCCGACGAGGAATGTTACGTGCTGGAATTGCTCAGGAACATCCTCGAACGCGTACGCAAAGACGAAAAGTATCGGCAACGAACGGAAGACGATTACCGCCGACGCGCGTTAGGACCCCAACTGCGCAAGTTGCCGGTGTTCGACATGCTGGACGACGCACTATTCGACCTGGTGCGCTCCAAGACCGAGTTGGTGACCTTCGAGAGCGGTCAGGTCGTCTTCGACGAAGGCGAGCCGTCTGACGCCTTTTACGTGATTCGCGGCGGTCTGGTCAAAGTGGTCAAGGGTCTGCACTACCTGCTGCGGCCCGACGACTTGCCGGCCGCTCAATGGACCCAGTTGGTAACTGAATTGGCGGCCCTCGGCGAAGAGCAAGGCGCGGCCGCCACGGTTTGGAGTTTGCTTGGCACGAATGCCCAGGCCGCCGTTCGCCGGGCCGCCGCGACAACGACTGGCTCGGTTGGGAAAAGTTCCCTGCGCGAAATCGAATCGGCAGTGAACCGACTGATCGCCGGCCACGAGCTGGTCGAAAAACTAGGATCGAAGCGGGCAGATCTGCTGGCGACGATCAACGACCCGCGCGCCGAATCATTGCTGGAGTCGTTTCCCGACAAGGTCAAAGAGTGGAATGATTTGGAACGACGTGAGTTCCACCGTTGGCTCTTGGAAGCGCTTTGCCCGAGAGGTCTACCGAAGCGGCGATTGGCAGCCAAGGATTCGCGCACGCTGACATACCTGGGCCGCGGCGACTTTTTTGGCGAGGCGGGCGTGCTTTTGAACCTGCCTCGCAGCGCGACGTGCGTTGCCTTTGGACACCCCGGTAGCGGCGAAGGCGCGGCCCCGTCGCCTCTTGAGCTGGTGCGGATCGGCATTAGTCGCGAGGAACTGGAACGGATCTGCGCGTCGAAGCCGGCGTTGAAAGCCCGCTTTGACGCCCAGATCGAGCTGTACAAAAAGCGCGACCAGGTGCCTGCCGAGGATCATCGCGTGGGCGTTGGAAATGAGATCACGATGCAACCCCGCTTTGAGGAGCTCGGGCTGATCCAGGGGCAGAAGCTGATGCTGATCGACCTCGATCGCTGTACGCGCTGCGGCGACTGCGTGCAGGCTTGCATTCGTGTCCACGACGACGGCGCGAGCCGGCTCTTCCTCGACGGGCCTCGATTCGGTAAGTACCTTGTGCCCAACGCCTGCCGCAAGTGCCTCGACCCGGTCTGCATGATCGGCTGTCCGGTCGGCTCGATCATCCGCGGCGGCAATGGCGAGATCGAAATCAAGGATTGGTGCATCGGTTGCGGATTATGTGCCGACAACTGCCCCTACGGTTCGATCCACATGAACCTGCTGGCGGATATCGAGCCAGGTGAGGTTGCGCCGCCCGAGCAGTTGATGGACGAGAAATATGAAACCAGAGAAGTCAACGAACGGGCCGTGGTCTGCGACCTTTGCAGCAGCCTGTCGAGCAAGGAACCGGCTTGCGTCTACCACTGCCCGCACGACGCCGCGCTCCGCATCGATGCACGATATGAATTCCCGACGTCCTAGCTCAAAGTAGCCCCCCCACGGCGTGTGCTGTCGCTTCCCGCTTGCTTCAGCCAAAGATCCGGTCGCGGCGGGCCTTGTTGTACGCCAGTTTCTCGGCCTGCGTCATGGTGGCGAAGTTGGGCTGGTCCGACACTGCCGGTTCCGAGTGCGGCGCACCCTTGGGCTGGCAATGGCACGTTTCGTGACGTGGTCCGCCACAACCGCAGCCGCCCTGCGGCGCTTTCGCTTCGCCCTGGACTACATTCGCCCCAACGGTAACCGTCGCCGAGCCACTGTAGCTCATCACACCGGTCTGGAGCACCAGGTCGTCTGCGAGCGAGCGGTGCGGGCGGATGTTCAGTTTCTCCAAGACGGCATGGTACGCTTTTACCGCCTCTTCCGGACTGATCACTTGCTCGACGATCAGCCTCAAGAATTCGACGAACGCCAATTGGCACTCAGCGTTGTTGATCTTGCGGCCGAAAAGTGCCACGCGGGCACCGTATTTTTGGGCCTCGGCGATCAGCTTGAAGGCGTCGTACGTCGTGCCCGCCCCACCGCCCAAAATCCCCACGATCAAGTGCGGGTCGTAGGCCACCAATTCCTCCATGGCCTTGGGGCCGTGATAGACGACCTTCAGGAACAGCGGCCGTCCCGCGCGCGCCACGCCCGCCAAAGTGCGTGCGATCGAATCGTTGATGAACTTGGGTACCGCCTCAGCGTCGAGCCCGACGGGAGCGTTAGGATCGAAGACCTCCAGGAAATGACGGAAACCCTTGGCCTCGGCCTCACGGCGGAAGCGGCCGTATTCCTCGATCGCGGCCAGGTCCTCGTCGAGCCGGTTGTTGAACGTGATGCTATACAGCCCCAGGTTCGCGCCGCGCTCCCGCTCCGCGGGTTCACAGTCGAGATGGCCGCACTGGATATGATCGACGGCGGCGGTGCGGAACGGTCGCGAAGGCTCGGCCGCGTACTTGCCGCCTCGGACGACGAATATATCGCTGGTGTCATTGGCCCGCGCGGCGGGCGTGACATGAGTATTCTCGAACAGCCGCTCCTGAATCGCGAGCACGTCGCTCGTGCTGGCCGACATGAGCATGATATCGACGACACCCTGCCGGACGATCTCGCGGATTTGCTCGCGGTACTCGGCCAACGTTCGGAAACGAACCTCGCCGGCGTGCGCTTCGGGTGAACGGCCCGGCGCACCGATACCGAACGCCATGTCGGCATCCTTGGCATCGGCAATGATGAATTCTTTGGCGCCGGACGGATCGGCGTGAATCGCGGCGAGTTTCAGGTCGAGGGATCTTTGCATGGGAGTCACTTTGCGTTGCCTAGCCTCGCCAACACCGTATCCACCGTCTGCCGCAAGACCTGGCCGCTCTTACGCAAGGCTTGCAGCTCTTTCGGCCAAAGCTCGATCTCGTACGTACTCTGCGCACCCTTACGGCCAACGACTGTTGGCACCGAAATCGCAACATCGCGGAGACCGTAACATCCCGTCTGCACGCTGGATATAGGTAGGATCCGCCGACGATCGAGCGCCACCGACTCGATCACCTCCTGGATCGCCAATCCCACGGCAAACCCGGCACCCCCCTTTTTCTTGATGACTTCGGCCCCTGAACCCTTGGTGCGCGTGAAGAGCTCGTTGGCGACGTTAGGGGTGAAGCCTGGATATTTTTCCAGCGGTAGCCCGCCGATCGTGGCACTCGACCAGATCGGCACCATGCTGTCGCCGTGCTCCCCCAGAATCAAGGCGGCAACTTGCGTCGGTGGGGCGGCGAGTTTTTCGGCGATCAGGCTGCGGAAGCGGATCGTGTCAAGCTGCGTCCCCAGGCCGATCACCTGGCCGGTCGGCAAATCGAGCCGCTGGGCGGCCAGATAGGTGAGCACGTCGACCGGGTTGGAGACGACCAACACGACGGCGTCCTTTTTGTATCCGACCTTGGCGATCTCGGCCAGGATGCCGACGAACAAATCGACATTGCGGTTAATCAGGTCGAGGCGGCTCTCGTCAGGCTTGCGCCGCAGGCCGGCCGTGATACAGATCAGGTCGCTGGTCGGGATGTGTTCATATCCTCCCGAGGCAATCGCCTGGTCGGCCATGACCGACGCTCCGTGCAATAGATCGAGCGCCTGCCCCGAAACGGCCTCGGCATTCAGGTCCAACAAGGCGATTTCGCGAACGATTCGGCCCGTTTGCAAGGCGAACGCCGCGCACGAGCCGACGAGTCCCGCGCCGCCGATAATGCTGACTTTCATGTGTTGGTGAGTGGTGAGTGGTGTGTGATGATTATCTCTCCTACTTCGCATTCAGCGCGGCGACGACCCGATCGGTGATCGCCTGAATCAGCGTTTCCTGATCTTCATTCGCCGGCTTTACCTTGCCCATCGGCGGCGGTGGTTCGAATGCCTTCCGCTCGACGCCCGTGTACTTCCAACTGTCGCGAAAGACATCGTTGGCGCAAATGTCGCAGTTCTCCATGCCCGGCTCGAGACGCGCGTCTTTGAAACCCAGGCGGGTCTTGAATTCGAACAGCTCGCGGGTCTTTTTTTCGTCCAAATAGTTGACGCGGCCCAAATCGCGTGCCATCAGCAGGATGCGGCAGTAGGCGTCGAGCACTTCAGTCCACCAGTAAGCGTGCTCGACCGAGTCGCCGTAGCTCACCGTGCCATGGTTGGCCAGGATGATCACGTTCGCTTTCTTGACGAACGGCAGTACGGTGTCGGCGAACGACTGACCGCCGGGCGTTTCGTATTTGGTGATCGGCACGTCGCCTAAGAAGACCTCGACCTCCGGCAATACGCACTGCGGGATCGGTTCGCGCGCCACTGCGAATGCGGTGGCGTGCGGCGGGTGGCAATGGACCACGCTTTTCACATCGGGCCGCTCCCGCATGATGGTCAGGTGCAGCAAGATCTCGCTCGACCGCTTGCGGCGGCCTGAGACCTGGTTGCCCTGCATGTCGACGATGCACAAGTCGTCGGGCTTCATGAAACCCTTCGAAATGAACGTCGGCGAGCAGAGCACTTCGTTCTCGCCCAAACGGTAACTGATGTTGCCGTCGTTGCCGGCGGCGAACCCTTTGGCATAAAGCCGCCGGCCGATGTCGCAGATTTCTTCTTTGAGCTTGTACAGGTTGGGATACATCGTGTCTTCGTATTCTTCGTTGGCTGGGTTACGGAACGCTGAGCGGCATTCCCTAAAGGTTGTTCGTTGTCATTTCCTGGGTTTCATGTCGATCCGATCGAGGATCGCGGCGTTATAGGCGTCGACTGGTTTCTCTTCGGGCAAGAACGGCTGGGCCGCCTCGCCTCCTTCGCTGATCGCAATCAAGCTCCCTTGCCCCGCGCCCAGTTCGTCGTACACCACCAAGACCTCCGCGGCCCCTTCCAATGATCCCTTGGCGTCGTTAGCCAGCTCGGCCAGCGAAAGCGGCACGGCCAGCTTGTACGTCGCCCCTTGCAAGCTTGGGTGCGAGCGGTTGAGCGTCACGTTGCCTATGATTTTTCCGATTCGCATCGTCCTCCTCAGCAGGCTGGGTTTTCGAGCCTGACGAGCATCTGGTAAAGTTTCGATATTCGACCGATTTCCGTCAGCCTGGGAACGCTAACCTACGTAATTCATCGGTCGGGGATACCCATCACGCTCCAACGGACCGGCGTTGTCTCGCTTTGCAACAGCTCGCGTGTCCCTTTGCCATCACTCGACAACATCACCGTCTCGCCCAGACCGGCCCCCAGTCGATCGACCGCCAACACCGGCTCGCCGTCGGGCGATTGGCCGTCACCCGCCAAGAACTGCACGATCAATAGCTTCCAGCCCTCCATCGAGCGGTGCTTCAGGGTTGAGGTCGCGGTGCCGACGACGGTGCCAAGTTGCATGGGCTATTTTCCAATGATTCTCAAATCATCGATCATCGAACACCTCCGCTCGCGGGTAAACGTCAACGGTGTGGTAACGCCTTCGCCAGTGGGTGTGGCGATCGAGAACGACAGGTAGCCCTCACCGCCCAGCCCCAGCGAGGCCATGCAGGGACCGTTCTTGACGAACAACGTCGTGTCCATCGCCCGGCCCATCTTCGTCATGTTCCGAACGTTCGCCGAATGGATGATCGCGGTGTGGCGGAATCCATGTTCGTAAAACTTCGCTTTTTCGATCGCCTCGTCGACGTCGCGAACGCGGACGAAGGGAATGAATGGCATCATTTGCTCGACCGGGACGAACGGGTTCGTTTCGTCGGTTTCGCCGAAGAGCAATTCGGTCTGAGCCGGTACTTGCTTGCCAATGCCACGGGCCAGCACCGCCGCGTCCTGTCCCAAGAACTCTTTGGCCGGCGCGTCGTGCTTGTGCTCGCCTTCTCCCACTCGGACAATCGCCACCTTGGTCAAGGCGTCGACCTCGCGCGCGTTGAGCCGCACCGCACCGGCGCGGTCCATGGCGGCCATCATCGCGTCGAACACTTCTGCGACGACGAAGACCTCCTTCTCGGCGATGCACAGCAGGTTGTTGTCGTACGCGCCCCCCGCGATGATCGAACGGGCGGCGCGGTCGAGATCGGCCGTCTCGTCGACCACCACCGGTGGATTGCCCGGCCCGGCGACGATCGCTCGCTTTCCGCTGTTCATGGCGGCACGGGCGACAGCCGGCCCGCCCGTGACGCAGATCAGCTTGATGCCGCGGCTGGCGAAGATGGCGTTGGCCGTGTCGAGCGTCGGTTCGGCGATCACACAAATCAGGTTGTCGATTCCCAGGTCGCGATAGATCGCCTCGTTGAAGCGGCGCACACCTTCGGCCGCGACGCGCTTTCCGCTGGGGTGTGGGTTGACGACCAGCGTATTGCCGCTGGCGATCATGCTCACGGCGTTGCCAGTGATCGTGGGGAGCGAGTGCGTGACGGGCGTGATCGCGCCGATCACTCCGAAGGGCGCGTGCTCGATGACGGCCAGGCCGTGGTCGCCGCTGAACACTTCGCTGCGAAGGAACTCCACACCGGGGGTCCGTTCGCCGAGGGTCTTGAGTTTTTCGATCTTGTGGACCAGGCGGCCGATTTTGGTCTCTTCCATCTCCATCGTGCCCAGTTCGACCGACTGCTCGATCGAGATGCGGCGGATATGGTCGATGACCCGTTTGCGGTCTGCAATGGTGCGCTCGGAGAGTTTCTCAAAGGCCGTGGTGGCCGCCGCCACCGCCTCGTCGACGCAGGTGAAGATGCCATAGCGGCCCTCGAAACCGCGGCGCGGCGCTGTCGGCGCGATCGTGCCCATCCGGGAAAGCACTTCCTGGACGACGTTTCGAATCAGGGTCTCGGTGGTTTGCATGGGTGGAAACTATCCGGGTGGTTGGTATTTCTCTCGTTCGGGGCACCCGCGCAGTGGGTCGGCTCTGCGTGGGAACGCTTCTACGGCCGCTCCGCAGCCTCGGTGTTGCCTCAAACTCCTAACTTCGATCAACAACGTGGGAAGAACAGGGGGCTAACGCCCCCGCTCGCCTCTTGGCTCCTCTGCCGTACCCCAACTTTACGTCTCATTTTCACGACTAAACACGCACTTCTGGTCCACCTGGACCGAGTCGACGATGCCGATGATCGTGGCGTCGACCGGCAGGGTTTTGGTTTCCGGGGTCAGCCGGGCGCTCGAACCCTGCACGATCAACACGAACTCGCCCTGTCCGGCGCCGACGGTGTCGACCGCCACGAAGGTCCGCCCCGTGCTGACCAACTGCCGGCGGTCGGCGACGTCGATCCGGTACGGCTCGACGATCAATAGTTTGTGGCCGGTCATCGAGGCCACTTTTTGCGTGGCCACGACGCTGCCGGTGACCTTGGCGACGAACATCAGCTGCCTCTCATGCTGCTTCCAGTAGTTGTTTGGCCTGGCGGGCAACGACAATTTCTTCGTTCGTCGGCACCACCCAAATTTGCGTGCGACCGATCGACGACTCTGCGCCGATCGAGCACTCTCCTTTGGCCGCCGCGTTCTTGGCCGCGTCGAGCACAATGCCGAATGCTTCCATGCCGGCGCACACGGCCGAACGTACTCCCACGCCGTTCTCGCCGATACCGCCGGTGAATACGACCACGTCGGCCCCGCCCAGCTCGACCAGGTAGGCCCCCAAGTAGTGCCGCACGGCCGTGATAAACACGTCGAGCGCAAGCTGGGCTCGAGTGTTGCCCTTGGCCGCCGCTTCTTCCAAATCGCGGACGTCGCCGCTGACGCCACTGAGTCCCATCAGGCCGCTCTGGGAATCCAATTCCTTGAGCAGCTCACCCAGCGATTTGCCGGTTCGCTTGATGAGCACAGGCAAAGCGAAAGCGTCGAAGTCCCCCGCGCGATTGTTGTGCGGGATGCCCGACTGCGGACTCATCCCCATGCTGTTCGCGACGCTCTTACCGTCGCGGATGGCACACAAGGAACTGGAACCTCCGAGGTGGCAGGAAACGATCCTCAGGTCGCTCCGCTTGAGCAACTCGGCGGTACGGCCGGCGATAAAACGGTGGCTGGCTCCGTGAAAACCCCATCGCCTGATATCGTATTCCGTGGCCCACTGATAAGGCACCGCGTAGTGACGGAGTCGGTCGGGGATGGTCTGGTGGAAGCCGGTTTCGAATGCTGCGACCAACGCAATCTCCGGGAGCTTTTCACTCAAGAGCCGCATCGCGGCGATGTACGGCGGGTTATGCGCCGGGGCCACCTCGCTCATCGACTCCATCGCCGCGAGCACGTCCGCCGTGACGCGCTGCACGCCGCTGTACCGGCCGCCATGGACCGCCTTGAAGCCGATCGCCGCCACCTCCTCCGCCGACTTGAGGCAGCCAGAATCGGGATCGGTCAATTGGTCGAGACATCGGCGCACGGCAACGGCATGGTCCGGCACCACGGAGACCACTTCCTGGCGCCGGCCGCCAATCTCAACGAACGAGCGGCCTTCGGCCGAACCGATGCGCTCGGTCGCGCCGCGGGCAAGTTGCCGTTCGTCGGTCATGTCGAACAAGCGGTACTTGAAGCTTGTCGAGCCGAGGTTGGCGACCAGAATCTTCATGTGGGCGATCCAATTGACTTCCGTTCCGTCCAATCCGCGATCCAAAATCCTCTGCTACGCCAGGTACGCTTTGACCAATCCTTCGGCCGGACGGGGGATGACGTGGCTGGCGACCAGTTCGCCGACTTGCTGGGCCGCGCTGGCGCCTGCCTCGACGGCCGCGCGCACGCTGCCGACGTCGCCCTTGACGACGGCCGTGACCAGACCGCCGCCGATGGCGATCTTTTTGACGATCACCACGTTGGCCGCTTTGGCCATCGCGTCCGTCGCCTCGACCAGGGCCACCAGGCCTTTGGTTTCCAACAATCCAATGGCGTCTTGCATGTGAGTGCTTTCCCTTGTGTGAATTTGAGTTGATGTTTCCTTCCTGAACTCTCAAGAATTCAGGAATGCCGCGGCGGAATTCGTGGGAATCCCGTGATGGGTTACTTGGCCGCCTTCTGCGGGGCCGGCAGGACGACCCCCAGGTCGTCGTGCGGACGCGGAATGATTTGAACGCTGACGACTTCACCGATGCGGCCGGCGGCGGCGGCACCGGCGTCGGTCGCCGCTTTGACCGCGGCCACGTCGCCGGTCACGAAAGCCGTGACCAGCCCGCTGCCAACCTTGTCCCAGCCGAGGAACTCGACGTTGGCGGCCTTCATCATTGCGTCGCTGGCTTCGACCAGGCACACAAAGCCCTTGGTCTCGATCATGCCCAGCGCTTCCATTGCTTTTGCCATGAATGGTTACTCCGGAAAACTGCTTTGAAAAAACGACACCTCTAATCTTGTTTCAATAACTCTACTTTCCATGCGTGATCCAAATCGGCGGCGTTTCCCTCGTCGGTGTCGAGATGGACCTCGAGCTTGCTCGTGGTGTCTGCCCGCACCAGCAAGTCGCGCAACACCACGGAACAAGACGATTCGATCAGCAAGCTCATCCGCTCGCCGTTCTTCACGCCGAAATGCGCCGCGTGGTCTTCGTTCATATGAACGTGCCGCTCGGCGCGAATCACCCCCTCCTTGAGCTCGACCACCCCCTTGGGACCCACCAGCACGCAACCGGGCGTGCCGGCGATCTTGCCGCTGGGCCGCACCGGCAGGTCGATTCCAAGCGAAATGCCGTCGGTGAACGCCAGCTCGACCTGGCTATGCGGCCGGGTGGGGCCGAGTACACGCACCGTTGGAAGCATTTTTCGCTTGGGACCGACCACCATCACCGTTTCTTCGGCGGCGTAAAAGCCGTCCTGGTAGAGGTCTTTCATCGGCGTCAGCTTGCTTCCGGGGCCGAACAGCGTCTCGACGTGCTCGTCGGTCAGGTGGACGTGCCGCGCGGAGATGCTCACGACCAGCTTGGGCTCAGCGCCCCGTGGGGCGCGCGCCAATACGATCTCTCGGACGATGTGCTCGATCGCGCTACGGTCCAGCAATGCGGCGGTGCTCATGTGTGTCGTACCTTATGCTGCCGTCTTCGCTTCCCCCGCCACGAGCAACTCGACGCCCGCCGCGGTCATCTTTTCCTGCCATACCACGCTGATCTCGCCGTCGACCACCAGGCGGTCGATCGCGTCGAGGGCCGCCAGGTGCGCCAGGCTCTGTCGGCCGAACTTGGTGCTGTCGGCCACCACGATCACTTCCTCCGCTGCGGCCATCATGGCCAGCTCTGTCTCGACCAACAGCAGATTGCTGTTGAAGTAGCCCCGATCGTTGATGCCCGCCACACTGAGCACCGTCTTGCGGACGCTCACATGGGCCAACATCTCGTTCGCGTACGGCCCCAGCGAAACGCCTGTCCGCGGATAGACGTAGCCGCCGACCAACACCAGGTCGGTCTTAGGGTCGGAAGCGAAGAGGTTGGCCACCGGCAGCGAGTTGGTCACCACTTGCAGCCGCCGGCCGACCAGCAGCCGGGCCAATTCGTAGGTCGTCGTTCCTCCATCCAAAAGCAGTGTGTCGCCTTCTTCGATCATTTCCGCCGCCCTCGCGGCGATCGTCTGTTTCTTGTCCCATTGGGCGGGCTGGCGCTCGTCGAAATGGGGCAGCTTGGGTGAGGAGCCGGTGTAAAACACCCCTCCATGTGTCCGTTTCGCCGCACCACTCTCTTCCAAGTAATCTAGGTCGCGGCGTAGCGTCGATTGGGAGACTTGCAATTCCTTGGCCAGGTCAGGCAGAGCGGCAAAGCCGCGGCTGCGAACTAATTCGAGCAGTCGATTGCGACGTTCGTCCACCAGAACGCCCGATTTCATGACAGATTTACGCCAATCAATTCGTTAGTTAGAATGATTATGATCGTCTAATTGGAAGATTACAAGCACCTAATGGATGAATTATACCACAATTTCGCCAATCACCATGACCCGCCATTGAGGCTCCTTGGCGTTTTCTGTCACGCTGTCAGCCTGTGAACATTGCCGATCGAACAGGCCATCTCTGGCGTTCTCGCGATGAAAAACGGTAAAGACGTGAGACATTCCGTTCACACGGGGCTCGTCATTTGCGCATTTGCCGTCGCCGCCATCCGCCGTCGACGAACTTGCCACCTGCCCTGCGGATTGCATCTGGCCACCGACGACGACGTCGAAGGCATCGGCTGTAGGCTTTTCAGCCTGACGAAACGACGATTTGTGCGGTCAGGCTGGGCAATGGCCGAGATTCCTCTCATCCCCATCCGACGCTGTGAAAGATTCGACCGCACACCCTTGATCAAATTGGGACGATCCACGAGTCCAGGTACAATACCGCAATGCCACGCCTCCGCTTTCAGTTTTCGATTCGTTGGATGCTGGTCGCGATCGCTTTTATCAGCGTGTTGGGTTCGCACGTCTTTACCTCCTGGAAGCTGACGCAGTCGCGTGAAGAGGTCGGTCGGATGGCGACCGAGCTTGGCCGCCTGACGATCTCGAATCCGAACACGCTGAACGTCCTCGCGTTGCCGACCTACGAAGACATGACCTGGCGTTGGCGCGTGCATGTTCCATCGGCACGGACGTACCGTGTGCTCGTTTTGACGCAAGAAATCCCCTCCTCCGGTATTCCATCCGACCACGGCACAACCGAGCTGGCTCCAGGCGAATACATCGTCACGGTGGCGGTGCGGCGCGACCGTCTCGGGCGATGGAGATTGACGCTAATTCAACAAGACGGCGCGATCGGTATGGTTATTCCCGAAGAGCAAGCCAAGTGGCTCACTGACGGTCCGGGGTATTCGACGGAACAGGCGGGCAATGGCGCTTCGGTTGCGGCCACCAGCGACGAACCGTTCGTTCTCTTACGGCTCAACTGCATGCAAAAGACACAGGGTGGCGGCGGTGTCTCCGCTCCTCCCGGTGCCCATACCGACGGCATCATGATTTGGGTGGATGAGAGACCCTTCGGCGCACCGTCGGTCCCGCCGACAGTCAATGGACCGATAGGTGGGGGCGGGACGTGAACCCAAGTGGCGATGATGTCGCCAAACGGCCCCACCTCCCATTCACATTGATGTTGGGATCGTGCTTTGTGGGTAAGGGTTCGTGCGGTCGCGTGCCGGAATTCACGCTTTTCAGACGCGTGACTTGTGCCTACCAATGTATCAAAACCTTACCCTTGCCACGTTCGCAGTGCCACACGGATGGATTCGGCCACGGCGACGTGCCGTGTAGGGGGTCCCGAAAGAGGTCCACGTTGTGGCGTTCCCCGCAAAACAGACAATACCAGAATACGTGGGGTAGCGTGCGCGGCTTACGAGAATTGACCGAACCTGTATCGTCCAGTTCTATGAGTTCCCCGTCGATCTCGATTAACTCTCCCCTGGCAACCGACACAAATTCGGCCGTTCGTTCAACACTCCACCCGGTAGGGTCGTCGTCGTAAGCAGCGTCAAATGTGAGCCCGGTCAATGCGTTGGCTTCGGATAAGGCGAAAGACCATCGTTTGCCATGGTGAACCGTCCAGAAAAATTCGATTTCGCGAGTTTCGTTCATTGGTGGTCACGGCCAAACGATCGTCGGTCTCCGAAATCGTTAGTCATTTGACCGGTCCGCGCAAGTTGCGGCCATGTAAAAACGCCAACAGGTCGCGAAGCTCGTGGCGAGTAAGCTGATCAGCCAGATTGTCGGGCATGATCGACTTCCCGTGCGGTACGCGCTGCTCGATCTGTTCTGGCCGCAACACGAACAGCCCGCCATCGGAGTCGGCGTACGTCTGCTCGCCGGTGACGGCCTCGCTCACCAACAGGCCGGTCAAAGCCCTCCCGTCGGTTGTGATGATCGACCAGGGAACGAAACGTGGGGCGATTTCCTTGCTCGGTTCGATGATCGCTTCGATCAGTTTTACCCGGTCTAGCTGCCGGGCGGCGCTTGACAGCTCAGGACCCATCCTTCCACCACGGCCGTTGATCTGGTGACAGCGGTAGCAGCCGGCGGCGCGCGGGTGGAAGAAAATCCGCTCGCCAGCCGCGGCATCCGCTTCACCATCGGTGTGACTCAGCCAGGCTTTCATGTCATCAACCGAAGGCGTAGTGGGCGCAACGAATGTCCGCATGGCTCGGAGCACCAGATCGCCCGTGTATTCATCAAGCAAATCCAGCCGCCGCAGCTTTTCGAGATGTTCTCGTCACCAATGACGAATGGCTTGGCCGTTGAAGCGAACGAAGCGCCCCGCGGCACGAGCTTGAACCGATCGAGACGATGGTCGCCCCACGAGGTCACCAACAGTTCGCCAAGGTAGTCGTCCGGAAGGTTGCCCGCCTCATAGGCGACGATGCCTGATGGAGCTTCGCCCGTCCCGGCCACCATCGGCAGCGTACCGGGCAATTCGCCGTTCCAGGCGGTGAATGGATGCAGCCCCTTGCGGCCGTTGCGGAAGCGATAGCCGTAATCGCCCTCGGGCACGATATGCAATAGTCGGCAGGGGGGCCGGCTGTCGGGATCGTTATCGACCGCGAACAGGCGGCCGAA
>Ga0265331_10000242_pt1 | contig 65281 bp, 54 predicted proteins | sample 41923metaG_FD_202088 | JGI IMG/M metagenome (GOLD analysis project Ga0265331, IMG submission 202088) | Rhizosphere microbial communities from Carex aquatilis grown in University of Washington, Seatle, WA, United States - 4-19-23 metaG | ecosystem: Host-associated > Plants > Roots > Rhizosphere... | reverse complement strand
TCCGCCACAAGCCAGAATCCAGATGCCTACCGAAGCGTGCCACATCCCCGACGCTCTTATCAGGCTGCGGAAAAAGTTCTTTTGTCGTCATTCTGAGCGGAGCGAAGAATCTCTCTTGCTTGAACACAAAAGATCAAGAGGAATTCTTCGCGCAAAAGCGGCGCTCAGAATGACAATCTGTGGACTTTTTCCGCAGCCTACACAGGCAACCTCCGGAAAAGTCAATTTCTCCCACAGGAAGCAATCGCACACCCGCAAATGGCGCAGATACAGGAGCCTGCATAGCCCTTTGGAATATGTTTACTTTTGGCCGTGTCCGTAAAAATTATCGGACGTAAGCCGCTGTGATTTTTCATTTGCGCCGCCCCCGTTTTCTCGTAAAGTGTCCCGATGCCCGATCCTTTGCCCATCGTCGACGTCGCAGGCGTTGGCCTCAACGCCACCGACACCGTCATCCGCCTGCCGCACTTCCCTGCTTTCAATTCGAAGGTCGAGTTTCGCGATTCGAAAGTTCTCCCCGGCGGGCAGGTTGCCAGCGCCGTTGTGGCATGCACCAAATGGGGCTTGCGCACAAGATACGTCGGCAAGATTGGTGACGACTCGTTCGGCCAACTTCAGCGGGAGGAGATGGCACGTGCCGGAGTCGAATCCCATTGGATCGTCGCGCCCAATTGCCAGAGCCAGTCCTCTTTCATCTTGGTCGATGAGCCCAGCGGCGAGCGAACGGTCCTGTGGAAGCGCGACCCCCGGCTCGAACTCTTCCCTGAGGAAATTCAGCGGGATTGGGTCGTGCGCTCCCGTCTGCTTCATGTTGATGGACATGACTGCGCCGGGGCAGCATGTGCTGCACGTTGGGCACGTGAAGCAGGCATCCCGGTGACGGCGGATCTCGACAACCTGTATCCGGGGGTGGAAGCGTTACTTGAGAATGTGGATTATCTGATTTCTTCCCAGGAGTTTCCTGCGCGCCTATCGAAAGAACAGAACCTGATGGTGGCTTTGCCCAAGCTTCACCGACGATTCGGGTGTCGCGTGGTGGCGGCAACTTTGGGAGAGGAAGGCGTCCTGGCGTGGGATGGCTCGAAGTTCCACTACTCCCCTGCCTTCGATGTTACGCCCGTCGATACGACGGGGGCTGGGGATATCTTTCATGCGGGATTCGCCTACTCGATCATTCAAGGATGGGAGCTCGCTGGCGCTCTCGAATTCAGCAACGCAGCGGCCAGTCTTGCGTGCATGGCCCCGGGGGCCAGAGGGGGAATTACTCCCATAGAGGAGGTCATGTCCCAAATGAAGCGCGGCTCCCGCCGGAAGGCTGCATATTCTCAGGGTCAACTGGAAGTTAAGGACACGACGCGATGATTCCCCTTCGCGTCGATATCCTTCGAACACGCGTTGCCATATGCAATGGGTTCCTGATCATTATGAATGTGCTGGTCTTCTTCTATGAACTCTCCCTTTCGCCCAAGGCAGGAAAATCACTGGTCTATACTTTTGGGCTGATTCCGCAACACACCCAGTTGCTATTCTCTCCCCACGGCGCGTCGGTCGCTCAGGCCTTACTTCCCATGGTTACGAGCATGTTCCTGCATGGGGGGTGGATGCACTTGCTGGGGAACATGCTCTTTCTTTGGGTGTTTGGAGGAAGCGTCGAGGAGGCGCTCGGGCACTTTCAATATCTAACTTTTTACTTTATTACTGGAATCGGTGCGGCCATTGTCCACACGGCCTTCAATTGGGGATCGAAGATTCCTACCGTTGGCGCCAGCGGCGCAATTTCCGGGGTCATGGGCGCGTTTATCGTTCTCTATCCAACCGCCAAAGTGACTACGCTCATTCCAGCCCTGTTTTTATTCTTCACAATTCGCATCCCGGCTTTTCTGATGCTGGGGTACTGGTTCCTCCTGCAATTCTTCAGCGGAATTGCGTCGGTGGGAGTTGGAAACGAAGGCGGCGTTGCCTGGTGGGCGCACGTCGGGGGCTTCATCCTGGGGGCGATACTTGTGGTCGGTGAACGGAAGCGCGGAAATTAAGAAAGCCTTTCTTTCCTGGCTGTGAGCTTTTCGATGCGGTCCACGCGCGGCGCGTACCCTATCCCGGGGCCTTGTGGGACGCGAATTGTGCCTTGAGGCGTTACTTCAACTTCCGGCTCGATTACGTCTTCGCTCCAATATCTGCGACTGGCGGTTACATCGCCGGGGAGAGAGAAATTTTGCAGCGTCGAAAGGGCGATGTTGTGAGCGCGACCGATTCCGGACTCCAGCATTCCTCCGCACCAGACCGGAATCTGCTTCGATTGACACAAATCGTGAATGCGAATTGCCGGGGTGTAGCCACCCACGCGTCCCAGCTTAATATTGATGATGCGGCAGGCGCCCAGTTCGATGGCGGCGCGGGCATGCTCCTCTTCGTGGATGCACTCGTCGAGGCAGATCGGGGTGACGAGCTTTCGTTGCAGCTCCGCGTGGCTGTAGAGGTCGTCCCAACCGAGGGGCTGCTCGATCATCATTAGGTAGTAAGCTTCGAGGCGCTTCAGGTGCGGCCAGTCCTTCAGCCTGTACGCGGAGTTGGCGTCCACCATCAGGCGGATGTTCGGGAAACGCTGCCGCAGGCGCTCGACCGGCTCGATGTCCTTTCCCGGCTTGATTTTTATCTTGATTCGCTGGTAGCCGGCGGCGAGTTCCCTCTCCACGGTCGCCACAAGCTCATCGAGCGATTCTTTAATGCCTATGGAGACGCCGCAGGAGATCTCCTGATGGACTCCGCCGATCAACTTCCAGAGCGGGACACCCCTTTGTTTTGCCTCGGCGTCCCAAATGGCGGACTCAATTGCGCCTTTGGCCATGTTGTGGCCACGGATTGGGGATAGCAACTCCCAGATTTCGGACGCAGAATCGAAGGTTCGGCCCTTTATGATCGGCCCGATGAAGTCGCGCAGGATGAGCCAGGCGGTTTCGACCGTCTCGGGCGCATAAAATGGTCCTTCGCCGGCGACGGACTCTCCCCAACCGGTCACGCCGTCCACGGTGGCCTCGACCAGGAGCATTCGGCGGTTGGTCAGGCGACCGAAGCTGGTTTCGAACGGCGTTACAAGGGGCATTCGGATTTCGCGCAGGGTTAGATTTTGAATTTTCATGGGTTTTCGGTCGCTGTTCCAATGAATTTCATTTCGAACGGCTGTTTTTCCATGGCTCCAGGATGTAGTCCATGCCCAATTCGCTCGCTATGACGGCTGTAGCGGCGTACTTTTTCGCCAGCCATTGCGTAAATTGCGTTCGAACTCTCGATTGTACTTCGATTACCTTCGCCTGGTTGGACTCTCGGAGTGTATCCAGATTCGCTGGGATGGTTATCCTCACCGCGTTCTTGCCCTGCGACGCCGTTGGGGGCTTTCCCTCCAGCACGCGCCGTACGTGCGACGACCGTAGGTGCCACTCGGCGATCAGGCGGTCTGTTGGGAGGCCGCCATGCAAGGGGCTGGTGGTGATCCCGTAGGCATTCGGCAGGTAACGGCGGACGATTGCGCCCAGAGACATCAGGTTGAAGTAGGCGTTTTTGGTGGCGAGCGGATCGAAGGTCCACTCCACCAGTGAAATGCCGCGCACCAGGGCGTCCTTGCGCTGAAACAACTTGAGTTGACGTCCAATTCCCAGGTCTCGGTACGCGCTGTGCACCGCCGTCATGTGCGAATGCAGGTACGGCTTGCGATTGCGCCATCCGGCAACGGCCAGGGTGAAGCCGACCAGGTCCTTGCCTTCATATGCGCCCAGAACGTGGCCTCCCGTTTCCGTTGCCACTACGAATAGAGGGATTGGAACGATGTCGATGTCGGCTGACTGCCAGACTTCGCGCTCGAGTTCGACGCAGGCTTCAAATTCCTCGATACGGTGGCATTTCCTGACAAGGATTCTGGAACGCTTTGAGCTTTTGGGAGACTTCAATTTCATGCTTTTCCTTCAACTTTGGCGGCACGGTCATGTGATTTCGCCGATTCCCATAATATTTCAAGCTCTGCATTAGAAAGATCCGCTAGGCGCTGTCCGGCGTCCGCGGACTCTTTCTCCATCAATTGAAAGCGGGACTTGAATTTTGTATTCGAATTCTTAAGTGCTACTTCAGGATCGAAGCCGAGGAATCGCGCGAGGTTTACGGCTACGAAGAGGAGGTCTCCCATTTCTTCCTCGCTGCGGCGACGATCAGGCTCCGATAGGGCTAGTCGAAGTTCGGAAGTTTCTTCAATGAGCTTTCCAAATATGCCCTCGACTGTTTCCCAGTCGAAGCCGACGTGAGCGGCTTTCTTGGTTAGCTGGTGCGCCTCCAGGAGCGCGGGCAACGAACGCGGGACGCCATCTAGTGCCGAGGGCGGAGTTTTGGTGGTGTGGGCGGCCTTCTTCTTTTCATCCGCTTTCAGTTGGGCCCAGTTTTTCAGGACTTGATCGGGGGTGTCGGCCTTTACGTTCCCGAAGACATGGGGGTGGCGGCGAATCATTTTGTCCTGGATCGCAGTAATTACGTCCCCGATGTCAAAGCGGCCTGCTTCGCGGGCAATATCTGCGTGGAAAAGGACCTGGAGGAGTAGGTCGCCTAATTCTTCGGCCAATTCGTCGGGGCTGCCGTGCTCTAGGGCGTCCAGGACCTCGTAAGCCTCCTCGATCAGGTAGGTTTTTAGGGTCTGGTGGGTTTGTTCGCGATCCCAGGGGCAGCCTCCTGGGGCTCGAAGACGGGCCTGGATGGCTACGAAGTCTTCGAATAGCTTCCCGTAGCGTTTTTGCGCCTTTATGACGGCTCCGGACTTGGCCAATTGTCGGCGGGCAGACTTTGGACCTTTGGCTTTGGAGGAAGAGGATGGCTTCGATTTCTTTTTTGGCTGGCGCGGGGGCAAGATTTTTGGATTTCTCCTATACGGAAGAAAAACTTTACGGTACGTCTGGGCAAATCACAAGATGGAAAGAGTCTGCCGGCTTGCGCGACCCTTGTGTCACCCCTGACGGGGTTTTGTGAAGGCTTGTCGCTAGTCCCACCGCTTACGCAGTGGGCTACGGTGTTTCGTCCCTTCGGGACTTTTTGATGTCAAGATCTGATTCATTCCGCATGTCAGGGCGGGCTTGTGACTGCTTGCTTGGGGGTGCTAAACTGCTTACAATTCATCGTTGATATTTGTTTGAGGGAGAAGCCGTTGTCTGAATCCAAGAACGAGGAAAGTTTCAAGGTTGTTGACCGGCGGCTGTTTACGCCGGATGGTGAGTTTCGTAAGGACGTTGCGGAGCAGTCGGACCGCGAGCACGAGGCAGCATCGACGGCTGCTACGGCGAAAGCGGCTGCCGCAGCATTGAAAGAACCCACTGCTGCATCAGCCGGCGGAGCTAAGAGCGAAGCTGCTGAGGCATTTCCTGCACCGCTGCCCGCCGCGGATGCTCCCAAGAGGTCGCCGGCATTTGAGAATCTGGTTCGCTCGCTTGCACAGAATGCTGCCATGCTGCTGGGCGGCTATGCCGATCCGCGGACCGGGCAGCCTATGCTGGACCTGGAAGGCGCCAAGGAAATGATCGACATGCTGGACGTTCTCCGGGAAAAGACTCGCGGGAATTTGGCGCCTGAAGAGGACACATTGCTTCTCGACGTGGGCGGCAATCTGAAGTTAGCTTTCATGGAAATGACCAAGGCCGCCACCGCAGCCGCCATGCAGGAAAAGGCCAAGTCCCGATAGGTCCGGATGGTTGTCGAGGGGTCTGCCCTGCCTGCTTCCGCACCCAATTCGATTCTGGAAGTTACTGTGCTGGGCTCCGGCACGTCCATGGGAGTGCCTTCGCTTACCTGTCATTGCCGCGTGTGCAGTTCGACAGACGCGCACGACAATCGCATGCGCCCTTCCATCCTGCTGACTCACAACGGGCAAACGGCGGTGATCGATACCACGCCGGATTTTCGGACACAGGCGCTTCGCGTGGGACTCGACCGGCTGGACGCCATTCTATTCACGCATGCGCATGCCGACCACATACTGGGATTTGACGATATCCGGCCATTTAACCTTCGGCAGCAAGCGGCGTTGCCGGTTTACGCTTCGCGGGAAACGATTGCGATTCTGAAGCACACATTTTCCTATGTTTTTGACGCGGCCCCTACCGTCAGCACGATTCCTCAGGTGACGCTGCATCCGGTGGACGGGCCGTTCGACATAATCGGCATTCGGATTATGCCCATTCCTGCTCTGCACGGGGAGATGGGCGTGTTGGGGTTTCGTTTTGGCTCGGCGGCTTATTTGACCGATTTCAGCGTGCTGCCGGAATCTTCTAAGCCATTGCTGACAGGACTGGACGACTTGATGATCGATGCTTTGCGGGACACGCCGCATCCTATGCACCAGACCGTGGAGCAGGCGCTGGAACTTGTGCGGGAGTTGAAGCCGCGACGGGCGTGGTTCACGCATATCGCGCACGAACTGCCGCATGAGGAAACTAATGCGCGGCTGATCGCTGCGGGGTTCCCGCACGTGGCGCTTGCCTACGATGGGCTGCGATTTGAGGTGCGAATCTGATGTCGCTTGCGGTGATTCGTTCGCTGGAAGAATGGAGCGCGCGCTTCCCTGCCGGGAAGCGGACGGCGCTTTCCGTTGGCAATTTTGACGGGCTGCATCTGGGCCATCAAAAGATTTTGCGGATGGTTTTGGAGCGGGCTCGCTCTGCCGGACAGATTGCCTCTGCCATTACGTTCGATCCGCATCCAATGAAGCTGTTGCGGCCCGAGCAGGCTCCGAAGATGATTCAGACTTTTTCGCAGCGCATGGAGGGGATCGAGAATATTGGGCTCGATGCCGTGCTTGTGCTGCGCTTCGACCGCGAACTTTCGCTGCTGTCTCCTGAAGAATTCATCCAACGAATTCTGGTCGATCGTCTGCATGTCGCGGCAATTCTTGTGGGCGCGAATTTCTGTTTTGGGCATCGCGGCGCGGGAGATGTGCGCTTGCTGTCGGAGTTTGGAAACGAGCATGGATACGAAGTGGAAACCGTCGCTCCCGTGGAAATCGGGGGAGCCGTGGTGTCCAGCACAGCGATTCGGAATGCGATCTCTAACGGGAATGTGGCCGACGCCATTCCGTTGATGGCCCGCCCGTTTTCGCTGGCTGGGGAGATTCGTCCTGGAGCCGGACGAGGGAGGGCCATCCTGTTCCCGACGCTCAATCTTTCTACTGAGCAGGAACTGCTGCCGAAGCTTGGGGTTTATGCGACGGAGAGCGTGGTGGGAGGGAGAGTCTACCGGTCGGTGACTAATATCGGGACGCGTCCGACTTTTAATGGCCAGGGCGTTACTGTGGAAAGCCATTTGTTCGAGTTCGCGGAGCAGATTTCTAGCGGGGCGATGGAAGTCCGGCTGCTTGCGCGGATTCGAGATGAGAAGAAGTTTTCGGGGGCGGATGAACTTCGGGCGCAGATTGCGCGGGATATTGCTGTGGCGCGGGAATTAGTTTTTCCGGCGGGCGTGAGTATGCAGGATACGCGCGCCTAGGGATTTATTTCAAATTTAAAATTGGAGATTTTAAATTTGCAACCTGAGATTTGAGATTTGAAGTTGACAATCTAAGGTCTGGAGACTGCAATTTGAAATCTAAAATTTGAGATTTGAAATTGGCAATTTCAAATTGGAGATGTCAGATTTGAATTTTCTAATTTTAGATTTCAGATTCACTGCGGAGAGAAACTCTACTTCTTGCGGCAGTCCTCGCAGTAGCCGCCTACTTCGGTGCGCGTTACTTTGATTTCCATTCCGCAGTCCCGCTCGATCTGTTTTTTTAGTTTTTCGTAAAGCTCGGATTCGAATTCGCGCATTTTACCGCACTTCAGGCAGGCTACGTGGATGTGGTCGCGGGGGCCGTGGCTTTCGTAGAAATGCTGGTCGCCGCGCAGGTGGAGCAGGTCGAGTTCGTCAATCAGGCCGTTGCGTTTTAGCAAATCCAGGGTTCTGTAAACCGTGACGCGGTGCACTCGCGGGTCGATTTTCTGGGCGCGTTCGAGGATGGCGCCGGCGTCCAGGTGCTGCTCGGCGCTGTCCATTACTTCGAGAAGGACTTTGCGCTGGCGAGTTAGGCGAACGCCGCGCTTTTGCAGGGCTGCCTGGAGGCGTCCCGGGCGTTCGTGGACGTTTATGCGTTCGCCGGAAGAGACGCGATGTGCGGCTGTGATGGGCATAGCACTCGGCAATTAAGAATATGGCTGCGTAATGCGTTGTCCGCTAGTGATGCGGAATCATTCGCAACACGTCGTTGTACATTACGATTGCAAAGACCAGCAACAGAAAGACCATGCTGACCGTGACGAAACGCTCTTTTACGCGGACGCTCAGGTCGTGCCCGATGGTTCCTTCGATGAACAGGAGCAGGATGTGCCCGCCGTCGAGCGGCGGAATCGGCAGCAGATTCAGGACGGCCAGATTGACTCCGATCATGCCCATTAGGGACAGCAATTCAGTAATGCCCTGGCGTGCGGCGCGGCCCGATTCCCGGGCGATGCCCAGCGGGCCTTCGAGCTGCTTGAGCGAAATGCCGCCACGGAAAAGTTGAACTACTACGTATGAGACCTGGCGAGCCATCAGGACGTTGGTCTGAATGGATTCGGAGATTGCGGCGCCGAACGGCAGGCGGCGCTCGACCAGTTCGCCGATTTGCAGGCCTACGCCGATTTGCCAGTGATTGCCGCCATTTCTGGCGCTGACTTGCTGGGCGCGAATATCCAGATTCAGAGTGGCGTCTCCGCGACGAATTTCCAGGTTCAACGGGCGTCCCTGAGAGGCTTCGACCAGCGACGGAAACTCCGCGCCGCTGACGAGCGACGTTCCGTTCACTTTGAGAACTTCATCGCCCTCTTTTAAGCCTGCTCGCTCGGCAGGCATGCCCGGCGAAACCATGCTGATGTAAAGGCGGTCAGCGGGATAACCGAAGACATCTTCGAGCGACGGCCCTGCGGGAACTGAGAGTGAAACCGATTGCCCGTTTCGGTCAACCACCAGTGACATTGTGTGCCCCGGCAAGGTGGAGATCAACTCCGCGCGGGCGCGGTCCCACGTGGGATCGACAGCATCGTTAATCTTTACGATATGGTCCCCTGCCAGCAAACCGGCCTTCTGGGCGGGTGAATCCTGAATCACTCCGGCGAGAACGATGGGGCGATCCAAAAATGCGGGCTGCTTGTTGCCGCGCATGTAGATGCCTGCAAAGAGCAGGATCGACAGGATGATGTTCATTGCCGGGCCTGCCAAGGCAATCAATACGCGCTGCCATCGGGGCTTGGACAAGAATTCATCCGGATCGCCTTTGCGTTCTTCCAGCGGATTGTCTCCAGCCATTTTCACGTATCCGCCCAGGGGCAAGGCGCTGACGCGATAATCGGTGTCGCCACGCTTGATGCCCCAGAGCCTGGTGCCGAAGCCGATGGAAAAAATCTCGACGCGCACGCCAAAAGACTTGGCAACGATGAAGTGTCCCCACTCATGGACCAAAACCATGACGCCGAGGACGACCGAAACGGAAACAATCATTAAGAGGAAATCGGACACATTCTTCTCCTGAGCCTGCGGTCCATTATACCTTGCATCTCAATATCCGGCAGGTCCTGTGGTTGCTGGCGCTTCTAAGCTATTGCGACTCGCGCCACCAACCGCTCTACTTCTTCCCGAGCCATTCGGCGCGCTTCAGCATCGGCTACTAGCACGTCGCTGATCGCGTTCATCTTAATCTTAGGCATTCGGCTTAACACGTTCTCGATGACGGCTGCGATTCCCGGAAAGCTCAATCTGCGTTCAAGGAATGCTTCGACTGCGACTTCATCCGCGGCGTTGAATGCGCACGGATACGCGCCCTTCTTTCGCAACGCCTCGCGTGCCAGACGCAGACACGGGAATCGCCGGGTGGAGACTTTTTCGAAATCGAGGCGCCGCAATTTCCCCCAGTCGAGAGCTACCCCGTTGGATGCAGCCCGCTCCGGGTAGGTTAGCGCATATTGGATGGGCATGCGCATGTCTGTGGGGCCGAGTTGCGCCAAGATGGACCCGTCGACGTATTCGACCATGGAATGGATAGTGGATTGGGGATGGACGACGACTTCAATCTGGTCCGGGGTCACATCGAACAGCCAGTGCGCTTCGATGACTTCGAATCCTTTGTTGACCAGAGTCGCGGAATCGATGGTGATGCGACGGCCCATGACCCAGTTCGGGTGCGCCAGCGCCTGTTCGGGAGTTGCTGCTGCCACTTTCGCCAGCGGGGTCTTTCTAAATGGACCGCCAGAGGCAGTCAGGATTAGGCGTTTTACTTCCTTATGCTGCCCGGCGCGCAGGCACTGGTGGATCGCGTTGTGCTCACTATCCACGGGAAGAAGCTCAACATTCGCCCTGCGCGCTGCGGCCATTACGATTTCACCAGCGGCAACCAGGACTTCTTTGTTGGAGAGCGCGACCTGCTTGCCTGCTTTTACCGCTGCATATGTGGCTTCCAAACCGACCACGCCGACAGCGGCGGAAACCAATGTCGCAGCATCGGGGTGAGTGGCTACAGCGATTAGTCCAGCACTGCCATGCTGGATTTCCGGAAGTTTCGTAATTCCGGCGGAGCGCAAGCGGTCGGTGAGATTTGAGGCCAGAATTGGAGTGGCGACCGAGACAAGTTCCGGCTGGTATCGCGCAACTTGCTTCTCCAGCACATCCAAATTGCTGCCAGCGGAGAGCGCGGCTACCGCGAAGCGCTCAGGCATGGCATCGACGACGGCCAGAGTCTGCTGTCCAATGGAGCCTGTCGAACCCAGGATGGCGATCTTTTTCAATGCAGCACCCTCACAGACGGGCGATTCAGATTCGTCGCATTACAAACCATTGGAAATAGTACCAGATCGCGGGGGCGGCAAAAATCAACGCGTCGATGCGGTCCAGAACGCCGCCGTGCCCGGGAAGCAGCGTTCCGGAATCCTTTGCGCCGACGCTGCGCTTGAATGCCGATTCGAAGATGTCTCCAATTTGTCCGACGATACTGCCCACTGCAGCCATCGCGAGCATTTGGGCGGGGACAATGTTCATCCAGCGTCCGAACACGGCTGCGACCAGCAATGCGCCCAGCAGATTGGCCAGGGCACCCTCCCATGTTTTGTTCGGACTTAAATGTGGGGCCAGCTTCCAGCGGCCCAGACTTCTGCCCACAAAGTAGGCAGTCGTGTCGCCCACCCAGACTACGATCAAGGTAAATAACAGCAACTGGCGGCCAATGACATCGACGCCGTGCAAGCGGACCACTGTGCTAAATGGAATGGCGACAACCAGGAGTCCGGCGGCGGTGACTGAAAAGGATGAAAACACCTCGCCAACAGGCCTGCGGCTTCCAAGGACTATAATCGCTATCCCCAGAAGAAAAAGGAACAGAATTAGATCCAGCGAATACCTGGGGGCTCCCGCTTGATAGAGCAGGTCGCCTAGTCTGGCGGTGCTTGAGGCCCGAGCCACCGTCCACTGCTGCGCAAAGATTCCGATTACTGCCAGGTACGCCCACTGGCGGTAGGCTCGAAATCCGGCCTTTTCTCCCAGGGCGAAGAATTCTACAAGCGCAAAGATAGCGACCAGCGCAGCCAGACCAGCGACCAGCCAGTTTGGCCCCCACCACACGCCCGCAATCGCCGCAGGAATCAGAACTGCCGCTGTGGCGATGCGGCGCAGCGTTCCTGAATTCATCGGGAAACTCTATTCATTTTCATCGTCGTGTGCGAAATCCGGCGTTTATTGCGAATCTAACGAAAGTGATTTTGGAATCGACGGGAGCCGCGCCGGGTTCATGTGCCTCTCGCGACATACATTCGGACAATGGCGTCATGCAGTAATACGCTGCCGTGCTTCTTTCAAGCCGCCATACCGGCGTTCGCGCTTTTGAAAATCCAGTAACGCCTCGTAGAGCTGGGCTCGGGTAAAATCGGGCCACAACGTTTCGGTTACATAAATTTCGGCGTAGGCAATCTGCCAGAGAAGGAAATTGCTCACGCGCATTTCTCCGCTGGTGCGAATCAGCAAGTCCGGATCGGGCAATCCTGCCGTATATAAATTCTGCGTAATCGTTTCTTCATCGATGGGACCGTCTGCGAGGCCGTTATTTCTGGATCGATCGAGAATGCGGTTGAATGCGTCCACCAATTCGGCGCGGCCGCCATAATTTATGGCAACCGCGAGTTTCATGCCCGAATTCCCCGCCGTTAGCTCCATGCCGCGCTCGACGTCGGCGCGAACGGCATCCGGCAATTGATCGGGACGCCCGATGACGAGAAGGCGGATGTTGTTCTTATGAATGACAGGCAGCTCTTTGCGGAGGTATTCGCGCAGCAGGCGCATCAGGAAATCGATCTCGGCCTTGGGTCGACGCCAATTTTCCATGGAGAAAGCGTACAGCGTCAACGCATCGATGCCGAGCTTCGCGCAGGTCTCGATGGCAACTCGAGCGGATTGCACGCCTGCGCGATGGCCTGCAACTCGCGGAAGATGCCGACGTTGCGCCCAGCGGCCGTTGCCGTCCATGATTACGGCGATGTGGCGCGGGAGCCGATTCGCGTCGAGAACTCCGAGGAGGCGCTCTTCCTCGCGGCCAATTGGTTTGAGCGATTCCGGTACTTTCACGCGATTATTTTCCTACAAATTCCAGATGGTGATGACGCCGGAGAGTGCACGAGTCGGCATTTGAAAGCTAACATACGGCACCACATGGCGCAACACGGCCGCAGTGACTTTAACTGGAAATGCCTGCAAACAATCGACAAGAATCCGGCGATTTAGAAGACGCTGATGAGGGGAGGCCTTTCCTACACTGTCGGGCCGGATGAGTGGCTGTGGCAACTTGAAAACCAGACGCAAGCGTTGCAATCATGCCCCGCAAACGCCTGGATGGTCCCACAGCAACTCTCTGCCGTATCGATTTAGGGTGTTGCGGATTTGGCCTTGGCGTAAGCTTCTCGTCCCGCGCTAACGGCTTCGGTGACCTCATTCTTGCTCTCGTCGATCCAGTCTCCAACCCTCTGGGTTGTCTGCTGCACTTTGGAATTTACGGTGTCGATCCCGCTCTTATATTGCGTCGAAATCCACTTGCGCGTATCTTCCCCGGACTGGGGAGCCAGGAGTAATCCGGCTAAAGCACCGATCCCAACCCCAGCCACAAGCCAGGTCATACTTGAGAGTGGACTGCCAGATTTCATTTTCATATTCATGTTGTCCTCTTGAATTTTCATTGTTCCGCCTTCCCAATTGAATCGAATATCCCCGAGCCATGTGAATGAGAAAAGGCACCGTAGCCCGCTCTCACGTCACAGGTTCAGCGTAAGTGTGGAGATTGCAATCACTTTAATGACAAAGCGCTAGCGAGCGTCGGGATGATCGTGGCGCCAATTCCAGTACGCACTTTGCTGGCTGCGGCTGGTCTTTGAAAACGTCACGTTATATTTTGGGTGGTCTCCACGGAATGTGGTGTAGGACTGAGCTTCGCGGTCATCCCAATTGTGATAGTCCCTGTGATCTCGATCATAGACTCTAAGGCTGACCGATTGTGGTGCGGCGTTGACCCTAATCGCCAGCGGAGCAACCAAAGCGGCGGTCAGGAAAAGTGAACTCAGAAATAGTTTCTTGCGTTGCATAAATTCTCCTCTTGTCCGGAATTTCTTAATCCAATTCTCGGCCACGTGGGAGTATGCACGCGCAGTAATGTGTGGTCTGTTCAATAACGCTCACTTGAAAAAACATGACCCGCTACGGGGGTGGCCGTAGCGGGCCTATGTTCCAGGACAAAGGTTCCAGGACAAACGCTGTGAAACATGGCGGTTTGTCCTGCTTGCTATCTGTAGCCCTCAGTTGAAGTGAACGGGCTCGCCGGTGTTTTGGTTCAGGAACAGCGTGCGCTTGTGCTGCTCCTCCTTTTCATGATTCCATTGACCGTTGGCGTCGTTGTCGCTGAAATCGAACATATTGTCGAGCGTTCCGGCTTTGAAGTCGTTGGAGGTGCCACCGATGCGACCGAGCTCGAAGTTGTCTTCGATGAATCGAAGGATCGAAGCCTGGTCGGTGATGCTGTGGTCCACGTAGTTGGCCTCGGCCCAGGGAGAGATTACGAGCAAAGGCTGGCGTTGACCGTAGCCGCAGAGGCCGGAGATATTGGCCATGGGTCCGGTGGTCGGGGTTGTTCCGCAAAGACCATACAGCGGAGAGGTCGTTGCGCGGAAGGAAAGCGCATCGTCCAAATCTTGCGCGACGCCGGACTGATTGACGACCGGGTCCATGGTGTGGTCGTACCAGCCGTCGGAGTCGTCATAAGCGATGATGATCGCGGTTTCCTTCCATTCATCGCTGGCCATGACGGCGTTGACAGCTCTCACGACGAAGGTTTGCTCGTCGAGAGGATTGGAGTATCCCGGATGGCCGTCGGCATAGGCGGCAGCTTTGAGGAAGCTCACGGCCGGCAAGCGGCCTTCATTCAACGCCAAGAAGAACTGCGACAGATCGTATTGATGGTTGGCCTGATCCGTCTTGCCGATCATCTTCTTATTGGTCGGCGGCAAGTGATGGGGGTTGGCGGTGGAGGCGTAGTATTCAAATGGCTGGTGATGAGGAATGTAATCGCCGACGGTGCTGAAGTTGTCGGGGACGGGAACGCCTCCGAAACTGTAGGTGCCGGTACCAGCAGAGCCGCAAACGGCATAGGGATTTATGGGAGGATTGTACGGAGAAGTTGGTGCAAATCCGCCCATGAACCAGCCCCAGGTGATTCCCTTGCCGGGATTTACGAGATCGCCCATCAGATCGCCTACGTTGGTTCCAGCCATGGATACTTGATTTGTGTTATACAGCTGGCCGTTTGAAAATACGCAGTCATCATAGGCAGGCCGGGCGTCGCCGATTACCGCGCCCTGGAAAGCGCTGCCAGCCGCCGCGGTCTGGCCGCCCCAGAGATTGCCGGAGGCGCTGGAAGCAGCTCCGTTAGGTCTCTTTGGTAACATGGTTGCGCCGGCCGTGGTTCCTGCGACCAGGTTCAGTGCGCCGGGAGTGGATGGCCCGAACGTTGTGCTCCAGGAGTTGTCGCTCATGGCGAAATTCTGGGCGTAATTCCAGAACGCGGTGATGGTGTTTCCGTCGTAGTAGCCCATCACAACGCCTTTGCCTTTGCCCGCGTCATAGCAATAGCCGGAATAGGAAAACGGCCCGGTGGTCGAATTTCCGCCGGTCACCACATTCTTGTTGTATTGCCCGGGCAGAAGCGGGCTGCCAACTGCGATTGTCGGAGCGGGCCCTGTACCCGACCAGAGCGTCGTCGCTGTTTGCAGTCCGCTGTTACCGCTGCCAACAGCGGCCACGTAATTGTCTACCAATCCGTGATCGACGGCTTCCTGTTCGTTCAGGTAGTTGTGGTTCTGGTCGCAAGTATTCGCTTCGCTCCGTGAAAGCAGGAAGGGCTGGACGGTGTTCGGATTGTTGGTCAGCAATCCGCTGGTTAGGAGGTTGTTCACGCTCGGTGTATCGTCCTTGGCATGGAATTGCGGCACGCCGGCAGGGTTGGTCGCATAGGGATAGGTGGCAAAGTAATGGTCGAAGGAAATGTTTTCCTGAAAAATGACGACAACGTGCTTAATCGGGGTCGTCGTAGGGAAATCATCAGCGTCAGCAGGTTTCGCCAGGAGGCTGCCGGGGGCGCCGATGGCCAATGTCAAGGCTGTCAATAAGCTTGCGAACGAACGAATACACTTCAAGTTCATGAATTCTCCTTGTCGGAAATTTAGACCTTATACCGGGTCGTACGGCTGGGGATTCATCGCCGGTCGCAAGGGATAGCGATCTGCGGAATCGCAATTTGCCGCGCGGAGTAATTGATACGCGTCGTGTATTAAGGTGCGATGAACGAGGAATGAAATCTGACGCAGGCCAAGAATTTATTTTCGTCGGGAAAGAATTTTTTCTTTCAGGGGAATTTCCCAGCCAATGCGATGCGGCTATTTCGCGGACGAAGCGACGACTTGAATCGTTCCCATCATTCCGCCGTCCTCATGTTCGAGAAGGTGGCAGTGATACACGAACGTTCCCACAGAGTTGGGATCGCGAAAATCCATGCGCAATTTGACGCTGGGGTAAGCCGGACTGGCGCCATCCCAATAGGCCACGTTTATCGTATCCCGCAGATACGGTTCATCGACCGGTACGCCGTTCCACTCTTTCAACAGGAAATGCGTTTGGTGAATATGGAAGGCATGCAACTCCTGCGTGCGATTCTCGATGATCCAGTCTTCCACATCGCCCTGTTGGACCATGAGGTTTGGCGCTGTGGAGTGCGGGTCAAAGGGGACAGGATTTTGCCCGTCCACGGTAAGCATAAACACTGTGGGGCTCTCGGGATCCTTGGGATCGGACGGTTTTTCGGAGAAATAGAGCTTCCGGACGCGGACCGGGTTCACGGTTCCCAGCCACGCGTCGCGCTGTTGTATGACCTCGTCCGAAGTCCGAGGCAAAGTTGACCTCGGCTCCGGGGCGTCGGCCCGTGAAACGATATCGGCCAAGGGCCTGATGGGATCGTTCTCGCCGGCCGGACCGGTATCCACCGCGCGTGTGACCAGACTTGCGTGCGACCCTTCGGGCGGAGCCGTATAAACAAACTCGATTCTTCCTGCGGGCGGCAGCAGAGCGTGACTCTGCCAAAGAGGTCTATTCCCTGCTTTACCACCCTGGTTAATCGGAGTGCCGTCCAGGGAAACGACAGCCAAAGGTTGCGGCGCGCCGCTGACCAGTATCTGCAAATCCAAATAGGTGATCGCCGATGCATTCAAGACGCGCCAGAGTTGACGTTCTGACGGCTTCATGGCGATCACGCCCGGTGGATAGTCCGGGTACGGCACAGGAACAAAGTTGATGGAGAGGTCTTTCGCAGGCTTGCCTAATCCATTGCCGGTATTCAGGATGTCGCCTTCGGCATCGCGGGCCATGGGAACAGCGATGGTGGGTTTCGATGGAGTGGCTTCCGGATTCAGCAGATCCTGATCGCGAACAATCAATATTCTTTCCGGCAAACCGGTGAGCAGTGTGTTTGCGCGCTCAATTCCCTCGACGATCAAAGCGCCGGATGCTCCGCCGAGAACCTGTGCGCTGGTGTATCCATGCACGTGGGGGTGATACCAGTGCAAGCCGGGCGATTCATCTGGAGGAATCTGGAAGCGATACTGGAACGGTCGATCGCCCGGCCCAATCATTGTCTTGAGGACATCATCCTGATGACAGACCGGAGGGATCGTTAAACCATGGAAATGAAGATTTGTCGCTTTTGAGGTCATCTGGCCGCCAGCACATGAAGTATCCATCTTCATGTCCATGGAACCACTATGTTGGTCAGAAAACATGGAACTGCCTGCAATTTCATTTTTGAGATTCAGGATAAGCACGTCGCCGGAGCTTAGGCGCAGGTTCGGAGCCTGGCTTTTGTCATTATAGATATAACAGTAGCGGGTATGTCCCTGCGGGTCCACCGAACTGCGGAACGCCAGCGTTACCTCCAAAACTCCATTGTGGCTGTGAAGGTCCTCCGGCTCGGATACTGCGCTGCCGGCCGGCGGACGCGGGCAAGCGTCAGGCGCGCTGGATTGAGCAAACAGGCAGGACTGAGAGAGTAGCGCCACTCCGGTGCATACAAGAATTCGAAACAACGACATTCGGGGCCACCTAAATCAACGCGAAGGAATGAATGGTGGAGTGTAGCCAACGAATGTTGACGCCGCGTTAATTTCTGGAGACCACTTCTTAACAGTTGATAGCGGTCGTGGGGCTAGGCTCCGGGGAGACCGGGAACGTTGCCGGAATGGAAGATGCTGACGTAAACCAAAACGAGAGTGAGGACGATCATCGCTACTGTCGTCACCCATGCAATCACGTTAAATGTTCGCGTGTTGACCTGATCGCCCATAAGGTCGCGACGATTCACCAACAACAGAATAAATATCAGGACGACCGGAAGCCACACGCCGTTGCCCACCTGCGAAAGAACCAGGATTTTCTCGAGTGGGGCCCGTGGAATCAGAATTACTGCGGCTCCCACTGCAATCATCGCCGTATAGAGACCGTAGAAAATGGGAGCGTCATTAAATTTGTGATCGATTCCCGCTTCGAAACCCATGCCTTCGCAAATCACGTGCGCTGTGGACAAGGGCAGGATCGACGCGGCAAACAGCGAAGCGTTCAACAGGCCGAATGCGAAGAGGTAGCCGGCCCACTTCCCTGCCAACGGTACCAGCGACTGGGCGGCTTCACTGGCGTCGTTGATGTAGAGGTGTCCGCTGGCATGCAACGTGGCCGCTGTGCAAACGATGATAAAGAACACGATGGCCATGCAACTTACACTGCCGACCAATACGTCCGCGCGGGCTTGCTTATACTGACGCCGTGCCACGCGCTTCTCCACAAAGGCCGCTTGCAAATAGAAGAACTGCCAGGGCGCAATCGTCGTTCCTACCAACGCGGTCAGCATCAACAGATATCCGGCATCGAACTGCATTGAAGGGATAACCGTATTTTTCGCCGCAATCAACCAATCGGGCTTTGCCAGAAATGCCGAGGCGACATATGACAAATAGAGCACGCAGGCCGCGAGGAATATTTTTTCAACGGCGCGCGAAGTTCCGCGCAACACAAGAAACCAGACCGCAATCGCGGCGATGGGCACCGAAATATATTTCGACACGCCGAAAATCTGCATCGAAGCGGCAACGCCAGCGAACTCAGCAGCGACGTTGCCCATATCGACGACGAGTCCGGCAAGGATCAAGAAAAATGTGGGACGGAATCCAAACTCTTCACGAATGAGATCGGAAAGGCCCTTGCCGGTAACGACGCCCATGCGCGCGCACATCTCTTCGGTGACGTAGAGCGCAATCGTCATCGGGATGAGCGACCACAACAAGGCGTAACCGTACATCGCGCCGGCCTGCGAATAGACCGAAATTCCACCGGCGTCGTTATCCACATTGGAGGTGATTACACCCGGGCCTACTACCGCCAGGAACAGCAGCAAGCGACGGCGCCAGAAGCGTGTCGTCTTCCCCCATTCCGCGAGGCGATCCCGCCAGGGCTCGACCCAGCCGGGAATGATCTTCCAGCGGGTTACCGGGGTGGAGCTTTCCGTTTCCTGCTTTTTCTCATCGGGTTGTTCGACTACTGCCACGTTCGACCTTTCCGCCTGAGACTTCCGCTTGCGTGTGTTGAAGACCTCACACTACTCACAACCACCACTTTGAAATCTGAAATTTCCAATTTGGAATCTTAGATTCCCTTCCACTATCGATTCCGAAGCCTGGTCACGATATCGTCCACGGCAATGGCGCCGATTGGATGACCTTCCGCATCCACCACAGCCAGGCTGTGCAGGTTGTACTTATCGAACAGCTCGAACACTTCCTTATCTTGGGCATCGGGTGGAACGGACAACAATGGTTCCGATTTCAGCGTGTGCATTTGCTCCGTGGGAGGGGACAGCAGTAGGCGTCCGATCGCGACCGCGCCAGATAATTTTGCGTTTGCATCGATTAGAAATACAGTGTCCAGCTGTTCGAGGTCGATGTCCTTTTCCTGAATCCATGCGGTCACTTCCTCTGTGGTTGCCTCTTCGCTGACGTAAATGAAATCGGTATTCATCATTCCGCCGGCGGAACTCTCTTCGAATTTCAGCAGCTCGCGGACCTCGCGCGCCTCTTCGCCGGGCATTTCCCGCAGGACGTCGCGTGAAGTTTCCGGGGTCAATCCGGCGATGACGTCGGCGGCTTGATCGGGGTCCATTTCTTCCAAAATGTCGGCAGCCTTTTCCGGATCGAGAGTTTCCACAATTTGCGACGTCAGCCGCTTATCCAGTTCGGCGAGAGCTTCGGCTGCGGTTTCTTCGTCGAGGGAGGCGATGATCGACTGCCGCTCGACGGGCGACAATTCTTCCATAATGTCGGCCAGGTCTGCCGGGTGCATGCGCTCCAGTTTCTGGTGCGTGATTCTGAGCTTCACGCGGCGCAGCGGGTCCGATTCGATCAGGTTCACGAATTCCCAGGGAATTGTGCGTGTGGGCAGCCTGGTCGCAATTCCCCGGATCAATCCCGGGGAGGCCACGCCGTGGAGCAATCGCCGTGCCGCGCCGGTCAGGCCCACGTCCACATGAGTGACGCGCATTTCGATTGTGCCGTTGACGGCTTGCTCGGAAAGATCGATATCATTCACTCGAACGACTTTCCGGCCGGACGTATCGATGATTTGTTGATCGAGCAGGTCTTTGCGTACGGCAAGCCAGCCTTCATTGGGCTGGTAATGCTCGAGGTCTTTTTCTTCGACATTCATCTTCACGACGCCGGGAGCGACGAAGGAAATGTGGTCGTAGCGGGCCACGAGCGGAAGGTATTTCCCGCGGCCAAGCAGCACGCGCGCAATCCGGTTCGGCTGGTCGGCAGGCTCGATGAATAGTTCCGTGACTCGACCGACAAAATTGCCGTTCTTATCGTAGGCTTCTCCACCGAGTAGCTCCGTTGCGTGCAGCATGGCTTCCTCCTTTCTTCGCGGCCCTGGAAAATTTGGGGGCCGACAAGGCAGTTCCTTCCTGTAGAAGGTCTTGCAGACGTATGCGGTCTGCCTGTCAGATCGAATAAACTATATGGCGTGGGTTTGCACTACAAAAACCCGCGACTTGGGTGCTTCCCTGCCGCGGGCAAGAGCGGAAATCGCGGTTTACCCGAGGCGAATGGGACGCCTTCCTGCCGCGGCGCTTATTGCGAACTCGGACCTTCTGAAATCGGAACTCCGAGGGCAATTCGCCGCTACGTTCTTACGACCCGGAAAGGGGTCTTGTGCTTCTGATTCCATCATGGTTTCGCCGGGATTCCCGCTTTGCTTTCGCCCGATTGGGACGAAACGTTTAACGCAAAGGGAATCCCGTATCTCGTTCAAAAAACTCCACTACAGTAGGTAAACGGAGTTGAAATATTTGTCAAGGATAGAGTGGGGTTTAACATGATTTTAATGCTGCTTAAAGAGCAAATCGCCCGGTTTTTGTTTGTGACGGCGACATTCCTCGAGATAAAGACTGCCATAGGTTGCCGTAATGTAGTCTTCACGGGAAAATCCGAGCAGTCTGGCGGCGCGGTCGATAGCAACCGGCGCTCCCTCAAGCTCGAGGAAAAGGCCGATCGGCGTTTCATCGAACTCAATTTTCAGGTTTCGGACGCCGGGGAGCGAGTAGGTTGTCCTGAATTTTTCGTAACGAAAGATTGGGCACAGTCCCAGTGCGGTCAAAATCTGGGTTATTCCATCCCCGGAAACATTCACTTCCACTTCTTCCCTGACCTTGTATTGTTTCCGGTGTTCTAAAGTCTGCGCTGGCCCCTTGTAAGTGAGAATAAACGCTGCCGGTTGGACTGACTTGCTTCGTTCTGACGACGAGGTCGGTTGCTCGGTTCGAATTCGTATTAATTGGCCTTTGCGCGCTAAATTCTTTTTTGGAGTGTCATACAGGGTATTGGATTCGAACGTGCGCGGAATGATCATCCTGGCGCGAAGCTGCTTCAAATGATGGCGCAATGAAGGAATATCCGTGACTCGAAGCTTGATCTCAACTTCCTGGTTTTTTGGAATCCCAGCCATCGAATCAGTATAACTGCGGTTGATTATTATCGGGCCGGAAGATCTCCCGGAGAAGGCAATTGCGCGGGGACATTGATGGGGCCGTGCTTGCGACGAGCAAGACGCTCGCGGAGGCGGTCCATATAAAGATAAACGACGGGGGTCGTGTACAAGGTGAGAATCTGGCTCACCATCAGGCCGCCGACGATGCTGATTCCCAGGGGGCGACGCAATTCTGAACCTGTACCTGTTCCCATTGCCAGAGGCAAACCACCCAGCAGTGCGCACATGGTGGTCATCATGATGGGGCGGAACCGCAACAAGCAAGCCTGATAGATAGCCTCCTGCGGACTCTTCCCGTCTCGGCGTTCGGCCTCAACGGCGAAGTCGATCATCATGATTGCGTTCTTTTTCACGATTCCGATGAGCAGGATGATGCCGACCAACGCAATCACGCTGAGCTCGGTATGGAAAAGGATCAACGCCAGAAGAGCGCCCACGCCTGCCGAAGGCAGAGTCGAGAGAATCGTCAGTGGATGGATGTAACTTTCATAGAGCATCCCAAGGACAAGATAAACGGTGATAACCGCAGCCAGAATCAACCACGGCTCCGACGACAAGGAGGATTGGAATGCCTTCGCAGTTCCTTCGAAGCTCGCATGAATCGAGGATGGCAAGCCGATGTGCAACATGGCCGACTCAATCTCAGGCACGGCATCCCCGATCGGAAACCCTGGAGCGAGATTAAACGAGAGTGTGATTGCCGGAAACTGCCCCTGATGGTTCACCTGAAGTGTGGTCGTCTTCCGCTCAAAGTGCGTGAACGCGCTCATAGGCACCTGGGCGCCGCTGTCCGAGCGGACGTATAGCTGCTGGATGGCGTCGGTACTCTGCTGGAAGCGAGGATCGACTTCCATCACGACGTGATATTGGTTCAACTGGGTGTACATCGTGGACACTTGCCGCTGGCCGAAGGCGTCATAAAGAGTGTTATCGATCACCAATGAGCGAATTCCAAGCCTTGAAGCCGTATCGCGGTCAATCACCAGAGTGGCTTGTAACCCGCGATCCTGTTGATCGGTGGAAACGTCCCGCAGGCCGGGCAACTTTCGCATTTCGGCCAGCGCGCGCGGCGCCCACTCGTTTAAATCGTCGATATTATCGCCTTCCAATGTGTATTGAAATTGGGAATTGGACATTCGCCCGCCAACCTTAATGTCCTGGCTGGACTGCATGAATAGAGAGACGCCCGGAACAGTGGCCACTTTTCTGCGCAAGCGGGCGATCACCTGGTCCGAACTTATCTTCCTTTGATCGAGGGGCACCAAATCCATTCTGATCTGTCCGGTATTCTCCGCCCCGCCACCGGTAACGGAGGCCACGGTTTTTGTGGCCGGATCGGACTGAATGATGTCCAATAGTTGTCTCATCTTTTGCTGCATAGCGACAAAGGAGGTATCCTGGGCGCCCAAAACCGATCCCGACAGACGGCCCTGATCCTCTTGTGGGAAAAACCCCTTGGGGACGATCACATACAAATAAACGCTCAGGCAGAGGGTTGCAGCGGTCACGCCCAACATAAATGGTTGGTGTCGCAGCACCCAGCGCAACCCATGAGCATAGGTATCGAGTATGTGTTGGAAGGCGCGTTCGCTGCCGCGATACAACTTGCCTTGATCCTTTTCTGGAGTATGCCTCAGGAATTTCGCGCACATCATCGGCGTCGTGGTTAGGGATACCACCAATGAAACGGCGATCGCCGAGGTCAACGTCACCGCAAACTCTCGAAAGATGCGGCCCACGATTCCACTCATCAGCAGGATGGGAATAAACACGGCGATCAGCGAGAGACTCATCGACAGAACGGTAAAACCGATTTCTCGCGAGCCTTCCAACGCCGCTTCCAGCGGGGAGTAGCCGGCCTCCAAAAACCGCGCGACATTTTCGATGACCACAATCGCATCGTCCACAACAAACCCGGTGGAAATCGCCAGAGCTAGAAGGGATAAGTTGTCGATGCTGTATCCCATCAAATACATCACGCCGAAAGTCCCGACCAGCGAAAGCGGGACGGCAATACTGGGAATGACTGTCGCCCACACATTGCGGAGAAACAGAAATATAACCATCACTACCAGAGCGACGGTCAGCGCCAAAGTAAACTGAATGTCATTTACCGACGCGCGGATTGTTACCGTTTTATCTCCGACAATTTCCAAATACACGCTTGGCGGAATAGAGGCATGCAGCTCTGGAAACAGGGCTTTGATCCGTTCCACAGTTTTGATGATATTGGCTCTGGGTTGGCGGTAGATATTGACGATGACAGCGCGTTTGTTGTCCGCGAAGCCGGCGTTTCTTGAGTCTTCGATCCCCTCAGTGACTTCCGCAACATCGGAGAGGCGAACTGGCGCTCCTCCCTTGTACGCAACGATCAAAGGTTTGTATTTCTCGGCGTCAAGAAGTTGGTCGGTATCGGTGAGAATCCAGCGGTTACCCCCGTCATCGAGCGATCCCTTTGGAGAGTTCACATTTGCCGATCGTAGCGCGGTACGGACGTCTTCCAGCGCAATCCCGTAGTGGGCGAGGGCCATGGGGTTGAGGTCCACACGCACTGCGGGTTTCGCTCCTCCGCCCAGCGAGACTTGGCCCACACCCTCCAGCTGCGAAATTTTCTGCGCGATAATCGAATCCGTAATGTCATAAACGCGCCCGATGGGAAGCGTTGCTGAAATCACAGCCAGATTAATGATCGGCACATCCGATGGATTAGCTCTCTTATAGGTAGGCCGAGTTGGCATATCCGACGGCAATTGTCCGGCGGCAGCGTTGATGGCGGCCTGCACATCGCGTGCGGCCCCATCGATGTCCCGGTTCAGGTCAAACTGCAATGTGATGAATGTGGAGCCGAGCTGGCTGGTGGACGTCATCTCATTGACGCCGGCGATCTTGCCGAATTGCCGTTCCAAGGGTGTCGCCACCGCGGAAGCTAATGTTTCCGGACTGGCTCCCGGCAATCTCCCGTTAACAGAGATCGTGGGGTATTCGACTTCAGGGATAGAGGCGACGGGAAGAAAATAATAAGAAATTGCACCTGCTAATAGGATAGCGGCAGTCAGGAGCGATGTCGCAATTGGCCGGCGAATAAAAGTTGCTGATATATGCACGCTTCAATCCACGGCAACCCAGGGTAGGACCAGTATATCAGGCCCGGCTATTTAGAGGGATTGGACTTAGCTTTCGTTTCACGTTTTACGGATCAGGTGGTGGGCATGCCACCGGGAGATGGCAAGTGCGCCGGGACTGGGCTGGCAGGGCGCTGTTCGCGTTTGCGGCGCGCGAATCGCAGCCGGAAACGATCCATATATAGATAGACAACCGGCGTCGTGTACAGGGTGAGGATCTGGCTCACCATCAAGCCTCCAACGATACTGATTCCCATGGGCTGCCGTAGTTCGGAGCCTGTCCCTGTTCCCAGCGCCAGCGGCAAGCTGCCCAGCAATGCGCACATCGTGGTCATCATGATGGGACGGAACCTCAATAAACACGCTTGGTAAATGGCGTCCTCCGGACTTTTTCCGTATTTGCGCTCCGCTTCGAGGGCAAAGTCGATCATCATGATCGCGTTCTTTTTCACAATTCCGATGAGCAGGATAATTCCAATTAGCGCAATCATGCTCAATTCCTTGTGAAACAGCATCAACGTCAGCAGGGCTCCCACGCCCGCCGATGGAAGAGTGGAAAGAATTGTCAGCGGATGAATGTAGCTTTCATAGAGCATCCCCAGCACGAGATAGACCGTGATAACCGCAGCGAGGATCAGCCATGGTTCAGATGCCAAGGAAGATTGGAACGCCTTTGCCGTTCCCTGAAAGCTTGCGCTAATAGTAGAAGGCAATCCGATCCGGCGCATGGCCGACTCGATCTCCGGAAGCGCATTTCCGATCGGGAACCCCTCGGCCAAGTTGAACGAAAGCGTAATCGCGGGAAACTGGCCCTGGTGATTGACCTGAAGCGCGGTCGTCTTCGGCTCAAAATGTGTGAACGCGCTCATCGGGACTTGCATTCCATTTGCCGAGCGGACGTAAAGCTGCTGGATGGCATCGGTACTCTGCTGGAAGCGCGGATCGACTTCCATTACCACGTGGTATTGATTTAATTGCGTAAAGATCGTGGAGACCTGCCGCTGGCCGAAGGCGTCGTAGAGCGTGTTATCGATAGCCGAGGAGCGAATTCCGAGCCTGGAGGCAGTGTCGCGGTCAACAACGAGTGTGGCCTGCAATCCACGGTCCTGCTGGTCGGTGGCAACATCGCGCAATCCGGGCAACTGCCGAATGGCGGCCATTGCACGCGGCGCCCATTCGTTTAGCTCAGCAATATTTTCGCCTTCGAGGGTGTACTGATATTGGGAACTGGTCGGCCGCCCGCCAATTCGAATGTCCTGCGTGGATTGCAAATACACCGTGGCGCCCGGGACAACTGCCAGCCTGCGTCGCAGGCGAGCGATAATTTGATCCGCGTTTACTTTCCGCTGCTCCAGAGGCAACAAATCCACCCTGATCTGCCCGGTATTTTCCGAGCCGCCACCGGTAATGGCCGTGACCGTATGCGTGGCTGGGTCCGACTGAACGATGTCCTCAAATTGCTTGATCTTTTCGTGCATGGGGCCAAATGAAGTGTCCTGTGCGCCCAGAATTGTGCCGTTCAGGCGGCTGGTATCCTGCTGGGGAAAGAAGCCTTTTGGGATAATCACATACAAATAGATGCTCAGGCAGAGCGTTGCTCCGGTCACGGCCAGCATGAACGGCTGATGCCGCAGCACCCAGCGCAAGCCATACGCGTAGGTGTCGACAATGCGCTGGAAGACGCGTTCGCTGGCGCGAAATAGCCTGCCCTGCTTCTGTTCTGACGAGGGCTTCAGGAAGCGCGCGCACATCATCGGAGTGGTAGTCAGCGACACCACCAATGAAACAGCGATCGCCGAGCTTAGGGTTACCGCAAATTCCCGAAAAAAGCGGCCTACGATTCCTCCCATCATCAGGATGGGAATAAATACGGCCATCAGCGAAAGGCTCATGGAAAGGACGGTAAAGCCGATTTCGCGCGAGCCATCGAGGGCCGCTTCCATTGGGGAATATCCCTCTTCCAAAAGACGCGCGACGTTTTCAATTACAACGATAGCGTCATCGACGACGAACCCGGTGGAAATCGCCAGCGCAAGCAGTGACAGGTTGTCGATGCTGTACCCAAATAAATACATGATTCCAAACGTACCGACCAGAGAAAGCGGGACGGCGATACTGGGTATCGCTGTGGCCCAGACGTTGCGTAGGAATAAGAAGATCACCATGACCACTAGAGCGACGGTAAGCGCCAGCGTGAACTGAATATCATTGACTGAGGCGCGGATGGTGACGGTTTTGTCGGCCATGATGTCCAGATGGACTGTCGGTGGAAGCGAAGCGCGTAGTTCCGGCAGAAGGGCTTTGATCCGATTGTTGGTTTCGAGGATGTTGGCGCTGGGCTGCCGATTGATGTTGACGATCACAGCGGACTTGCCGTCCGCGAATCCGGCGTTCCGCGCGTCCTCGAGGCCATCGCTGACCGCTGCGACATCTTTCAAACGCACGGGGGCGCCGCGTCGATAAGCAACGATCAGGGACGGATATTGGGCGGCATCGAGCAGTTGATCCGAAGCGGATAAAATCCAGCGGTTACCCTGATCTTCGATCAGGCCTTTTGGCGAATTGACGTTCGCCGATTGCAGAGCCGAGCGGACCTCTTCCAGCCCGATATCGTAGTGGGCCAGTGCCATTGGATTGAGGTCTACTCGGACGGCGGGCTTCGCGGCACCGAAGATATTTACCTGGCCTACGCCTTGCACCTGGGAAATCTTTTGCGCCACGATCGAATCCATAAAATCGTAAAGAGGGCCGGGAGGAACCGAATCCGACCACATGGCCAGAATGAAGATTGGAAAATCCGAGGGATTGGACTGCTTATAGGTCGGAAGACTCGGCATATCCGACGGCAATTGCCCCGCCGCGGCATTGATAGCAGCCTGGACGTCACGTGAAGCCCCGTCGGCGTTTCGGTCCAGATCGAACTGCAAAGTGATGTTCGTGGACCCGAGCTGGCTGCTGGACGTCATCTCGGTGATTCCGGCGATCTTGCCGAACTGCCGTTCCAAAGGGGTCGCTATCGCGGATGCCAGGGTTTCCGGACTTGCTCCCGGCAGGGTGCCGTGGACCCCGATGGTGGGAAATTCCACATTGGGAACTGCTGCTACGGGTAGGAAATAGTACGAAACACCTCCAGCCAACAGGACAGCGGCGGTTAAGAGAGAAGTGGCAATGGGCCTGCGGATGAAGGGGGCCGAAATATGCATTCAATCAGTCCGGAAAACGACAACGAAGCATAATTATAGCAGTTCCTACAGTTAGAGGGATATTTCCTGCTGTTCGTTACATGGAGTTTGCGGGGACTGAGACCAATAATTGTGAAACTTCAGTTAGAGGGAAGGTGAAATTTACTTCGAAGCGCCCGCAAGCGTTTGCCCACTCGCCCAGGCAGCCATATTCTTCCAATCCGGGTCATCCTTGGATTCGAATTGTCTTCCTCCAGTGTGGACAAACTCGATGTCCCCACCCGCCAGCGGCGAAAGAGGATGGATCAGGAAGCGGCTTTTCATGGGGTCGTCCATATTGATCAGCTTCGAAACGTTTTCGAAGATTTGCCGGGATTGCTCCTCGGTCCAGGTAGTGGCTCCGGGGAAAAGCCTTACCAGGTATTTCGGGGCGGGCCCCAATAAGTGGCAGGTGTAGCAACGGGCGTGTCCGGGGCGATTCTTCAGGAAGATGGGCTCGACACGGGCCTTGAAGAACTCATAATCGAGCGTTGACGTGGGCTTGGCATCCTGCGGGGCGGGGGCTGCTACCGTCTTCGCGACGGGCATAAGTGCCGCCATTGCAATGAGAACGACCGCCAGTTGCGCCCAGACTTTAGACTTCATGATTCGCTCCAAAAATTGAATTCGCGCACACACGCGCCTTGGAAATTTCGAACGATTGCCGGATTTTAGGGTAGCGCCAGCGTGCTCATCCGCCCGGGCTCTTCACCCACCTCGATGCGGGTGGCCATTTTCATGGTCTTTACGTCAATGGCCGATACCGACCGATCTGCCGCACTCGATACGTAGGCCGTTTTGCTGTCCGGCGTGAAGACGACCCAGAACGGGGAGCCACTGATGGCCTCATGCCCTGGTGGCTCGACTTTCGGCATGTGGACACGGCCCAGCAGTTTCAGGTCTGCGACTGAGTACACGAAAACAGAATCGTAGGTGCGGCTGCCGACCCAGAGAGTTTTGCCGTCCGGCGTAATGCCCAGGGCGTGACTTGGGCTGCCGCTCGGGGCCAGGCTTGGCTCGTCATCCGGGAAGGTAACCCTGGTGATTTCCTTGCGATTGGCGAAGTCCAGGACCATGAAGCCCTTTATGCGATTCATCGTGAGGAATAAGCGGGGCGAGATGTTGGGATTCGGATCGAAAGCCATCACCTGCGTGCCCATGTCAAAATCCATGTTCCAGGCCTCGGTGAGGTTCGTCAGGTCAAAAACGGCCAGAGCCTTCCCGCCCTCCGCGCTGGCAACCGCAAACTTACCGTCGGGGGACAGAGCAATATCGTGCAGCCCCTTCTTTGTGGGGATGCTTTTGATCTTCTCCAACGTGGCGGCGTCGATGACGTCTAGCCAGCCGGGAGTCGTGTGGATGCAGACCAGGATCAGCTTGCCGTCCTTGGTGGGCAGCACATCATTGGCGATGCCGCTCAGCGGTACCTTCTTGACGACCTTTCCTGACTTGCGATCCATTACGGTAAGGACGTCTTCGCCAATCTGTGTGGCATAAACGAGTTTGCCGTCAGCGGAAAAATTGACGCCCTCGGGGGCTTCTATTCCCTTCAGTTCCTGCACAATCTTGTTGGTCGCCGGATCGATCACCGAAATGGTGGTTCCCGCGTGATTGGTGACGTAGATTCGGGAAGTGCCTGCGGCGGCGGGCAGGGCAAACAGCGCGCCGAGAAGAATCAATCGCCGGGACGTGCGCAAACTTGTATTCATAGTGGAGCACCCTAATTGGATGTCAGTTGTGAACTTTCGAACGCACGACAATTTACACCGGACTTCTATGGACTGCAATGCGGAAATAGTTACGTGTTCGTTGGACTTTGGCGTATCGATCATCTGACCGGTGCAGAATTTGAAATTTGAAATTATTCGGGACATTCGGCTCAATCAGCGTCCGCCGGCTTAATCGTGTTATCTGTGGCCACGATTCAACACGAACTATTGGGAGAACCATCGAACATTCGTCTTTAATCGATGAGCACGGCTCGACAGGAGCGAAGGCGGCAAGGTATAAACTTTCTGTAGCTCACGGTTGCTTTGCCTCCGGCGCTTCACGCAGACATGACTGAACCATCCACACCGCTGATGCGGCAGTATCATGCGATCAAGACACAGTACCCGCACGTGCTGGTGCTGTTCCGGCTGGGGGATTTCTACGAACTGTTCTATGAAGACGCCATTGCGGCGTCCCGCGAACTGCAAATTACGCTGACATCGCGGAATCGCGAAAAGGGCGAGCCTGTGCCGATGTGCGGAGTTCCCTACCATGCCGCCGAGGGCTATATCGCACGGCTGCTGCGCGCCGGTTATAAGATTGCCATCTGCGATCAGATGGAAGCTCCCGGGCCGGGTAAGAAACTCGTGCGGCGCGAAGTGGTGCGCGTCATTACTCCCGGCACGGCTACCAGCCTGAATGTTTTGGAGCCCAAGGAGAACAATTATCTGGCTGCACTGTCGCGGGCTGCTTCGGGAAATCCTGTTGGGCTTGCGTATGCGGACGTTACGACTGGGGAGTTTCTGGTCACTGAATTTTCTGGGAACGATGCCGATGAGAAGTTACGAGATGAACTTCATCGACTGAAGCCTCGCGAACTGCTGCTTCCCCGGCAGGCTGGGCTTTTTGCTACAACACCTGGGGACGATGGCGGCGGGCACAATCCCGGATCGCGTGGCGAGTTTCGCGATACGGTTGAGACGCGAATCGAGGAATGGGCTTTTCGAACGGATTATGCTGAGCGAATGCTTCGCGAGCAATTTGGGGTTGCCAGCCTTGATGGATTTGGGTTGGGTGGACATTTGCAAGCCATCGCTGCTGCGGGGGCGATGGTGCATTACCTGCGCGAGACTTCGGCCAAGGGGCCCGAAAACGGGAATCACTTGGAATCGGCGCTGGGGCATATGGACCGGGTGCGTTATTACGAACAGGCTGACGCGCTGGTGCTCGACACGGTGACCGTTCGAAATTTGGAACTGGTTGCGCCTATTTTTGCCGAGGATGCGGGGCGCGGTGGGGCTCCTACGCTGCTTTCCGCGCTGGATGAAACGGCTACTGGCATGGGCGCGCGCCTGTTGCGTCAGTGGATCTTGCGTCCGCAGGTGAATCGTCTGGAAATCGATGCACGGCTCGATGCTGTGGCCGAATTGAAGGCGCACACTGTATTGCGCGAAGAAATCCGGCATGGGCTGAATGGCGTGCAGGACCTGGAACGGCTGACCGGGCGCGTGACGCTGGGAGTTGCCACTCCGCGGGACTTGCTTGGGCTGCGGCAATCGCTGGGGCGCATTCCGCTGCTGCGAAAATATCTGGGGAATTGTGTGTGTGAGCGTCTTGCGGCGCTGCATGCGCAAGTCGATGAATTAGCTGACGTGCGCGAGCGGGTCGAATCCGCGCTTGCTGACGATCCTCCGGCGCTGGCTTCCGATCCGGGTGTGATTCGGGCGGGATACCACGAGGAACTTGACCAACTGCGCGATCTTTCACTGCACAGCAAACAGATTATTGCAGCGATGGAAGAGCGCGAACGCAAGCGCACGGGGATCGGGTCGCTGAAGATTCGATTCAATCAGGTGTTTGGGTATTACATCGAAGTGACCAAGCCGAATGTGCACCTTGTCCCTGCCGATTTTGAACGTAAACAAACGCTGGTAAACGCTGAGCGCTATACAACCGCGGAACTGAAAGAATACGAACGGAAAGTTCTGGATGCGGACGAACGCATCGCGGAGATCGAGCGGAGGCTGTTTGCGGAATTGCGTTTGTGGATCGCGGAGCAGGCTGGGCGGCTTCGCCGGACGGCATCTGCCATGGCGCAACTGGACGTGCTGGGAAATTTCGCGCGGCTTGCGGCTTCCCGAAAGTATGCGCGACCGGAATTTGCGGACGATGGGCAAATTACAATTGTCGCGGGACGCCACCCGGTGATCGAGCAGTTGCTGGAGCAAAAGGGGGAACGGTTTGTTCCCAACGACCTTTATTTGGATGAAAGCACGCAGCAAATTCTGCTGATTACTGGCCCCAATATGGGTGGGAAGTCCACGTACTTGCGGCAGGCGGCGTTGATTATTTTGATGGCGCAGATGGGGTCGTTTGTCCCGGCAGGCACAGCGCGACTGCCTCTGACCGACCGGATTTTTACGCGCATTGGCGCGGCGGATAATCTGGCGCGCGGGCGGTCCACGTTTTTGGTGGAGATGACGGAAGTCGCGGCGATCTTGAATACTGCGACGCCGTCGAGTTTGGTGCTGCTGGATGAAGTGGGGCGAGGGACGGCGACGTTCGACGGGCTGTCGATTGCGTGGGCAGTGGTCGAGCATCTTTCCACTGAAACGAAATCGCGGACGCTTTTTGCGACGCATTATCATGAGTTGACCGAACTGGCGGAGTTGCTGCCGGGCGTTAAGAATGTTCATGTTTCCGCGCGGGAGACTTCTACGGGGATTGTGTTTTTGAAACGCGTCGAGACCGGGTGCGCGGACAAGAGTTATGGCATCGAAGTGGCGCGAATGGCGGGGCTGCCCTCGGCCGTGATTGCGCGGGCGCGGGAAGTCCTGGCCAAGCATGAGCAGGCGGAGCATCAGTTGACGGAGAAATTGACTCCGGGAGCATTTGGGGATGGCTCGGCGCCGCCGGAGCAGCAGGCTTTGTTTACGCCGCTCGATCAGCATGTGCTCGATGCGCTGCGCGATTGCGATCTGGATAATTTGAAGCCGATTGATGCGCTGAATTTGCTGGCGCAGTTGAAGAAACAGATTCTATGAATCACGATGAGATTCGAGACGACCTTGTGTCGCCCCTCCGAGGCTTGCCGATCTACGGGATGGCTTTCCCACCGCTGACGCGGTGGGCTACGTTGTGTCGTCCCTGTCGGGACGGGTTTTGGAATGCTACGGGGTGTTTGGCGACACCATTGTTGGTAAGGTTTTGGAATCCTGTGCGCCGCTTGGGGACGCCATTGGTGAAGTTACAGAAGATTTCGAAGCTGGCGGAGAAGCTATGAGGCCAACCTCTACCGGGGGCGGGCGAGAAGCCAGAAAGAAACGAGGGCCAAGAGGCTCACTTGCGCTGGGCATTATGTCCGGGACTTCCGCGGATGGAATCGATGTTGCGCTGGTGCGATTTTCGGAGCGAGCGGCCACGCTGGAGAATTTTGCCTCGCTTCCCTTCCATGCTTCAGTTCGAGAGATTATTTTGCGATTGGGCGAAGGGCGGGCGACAACTACCGGGAAAATCAGCCAGCTTAATTTTTTGTTGGGCGAGATTTTTGCTGAGGCGGCACTCGCGGCTTGCGGGAAATTCAAGGTTCGGCCGGCGGAGGTTGCTGTCATCGGATCGCACGGGCAGACTGTTTTTCATCAGGGAGTGCCCTCTCGATTTTGCGGGCGGTCCGTTTCTTCGACGCTGCAGATTGGCGAGCCTTCTGTGATCGCGACGCGGACGGGGATTACCACTGTTGGGGATTTTCGTCCGGCGGATATGGCTGCGGGCGGGCAGGGCGCGCCGCTGGTGCCGTTTGTGGATTATCTGCTCTATCGGAATGCGCGGATTGGGCGCGCGGCGCTGAATATCGGGGGGATTTCGAACGTGACCGTAGTTCCCCGGAACGCAAAGATTGAGGATGTTTTTGCGTTCGATATTGGGCCGGGGAATATGGCGATCGATGCGCTGGTGCGGCACTTCACGGGCGGCAAGAAATCCTTCGATCGAAACGCGGAGATGGCGCGGCGTGGCACAGTCTTGCCTGAACTGCTTGGTGCATTGCTGCGCGACAAGTACTTTTTGAAATCGCCGCCGAAGACTGCGGGGCGCGAGCAGTATGGGTCGGCTTATGTTGAACAGTTGCTCGCGCATCGCGAGTCTAAGCGGGCGCGGCCAGAAGATGTAATTCATACTGCGACAATTCTTACGGCACTATCGATTGTGGATGCATTTCACCGGTTTATTTCTCCGCGCGCGGAAACTTCCGAACTGATTGTTTCCGGCGGAGGAGCGCGCAATCCGTTGCTGATGGCGCAAATCGAAGCGGCGTTAACGGGCGTTCGCGTGCGCAAGTCGGACGATCTTGGCGTACCCGGCGACGCGAAAGAAGCGTATGCGTTTGCGGTTCTCGCTTGGGAGACACTGCATCGACGGCCTGCGAATGTGGCGGGGGCAACTGGGGCCAGGCGGGCTGTCGTGCTGGGTAAGGTGTGTTATGCGGGGTGAGAGAGGAAGTGGAGGATGTAAAGGAAGTGGAGGATCGGAGCTACGTCCTTGGATTCGCGTCCTGCGGAATGTTTTTTCCTTTACTTCCTTCACATCCTTTATTTCCTTTGCTTCCATTCTCTTGCTTCTCTCTTCCTGCTCTCGTTCGACACCCACTGAACCCGGCGTTGTTAATTTCCTTAGTGAATCGATGCCTACGAACCTTGATCCGAGAATTGGCACCGATGCGCAGTCGGAGCGTATCGATGGGCTGCTCTTCGATAGTTTGATCGAACTGGACGAGCAACGGAATCCGCGCGCCGACCTGGCGGAAACCTGGGAAACGCCGGATGCGCTCACTTATATATTTCATCTTCGGCGCGGCGTGAAATTTTACGATGGGCGCGAACTTACTTCGGCGGACGTGAAGTACACGTTCGATTCCATCCTGAATCGAAGCGTGACATCGCCCAAGCGCGGGTCGCTGGCGCTGGTCTCGTCGATTGATACGCCGGACGCGGCTACTGTCATTTTTCATCTGAGCCACCCGGACAGCGGATTTCTGCTGAATATTTGCCGGCCGGCTCTTGGAGTGGTTCCGGTTGGGGCGGGAGCCGATTTTGGGGATCATCCTGTCGGCACCGGACCGTTTCGATTTGTGAGCGCGCAGCAGGATGATAGCGTGGTGATCGAGCGGAACATGAGTTATTTTCGGATGCCCGCGAAAATCGAGACGGTCCGGTTCCGCGTTGTGCCCGAGGCCATTGTGCGGGCACTGGAATTGCGCAAAGGCTCTGCCGACCTGGAGCTGACTTCGCTGGCGCCGGACATGATTCCGGTGATGCAGGCGCGGCCCGGGATTGAAGTCACCGACCAGCCTGGAAATAATTTCGCGTACATTATTTTTAATTTCGAGGACCCGATGCTGGCCAAACGCGAAGTGCGCCAGGCGCTGGCACTTGCAACCAACCGGCAAGAAATTATCAAATATCTGCTGCGGGGATTTGCGAGAGTGGCGGACGGGCCGCTCCCGCCCAGCAGTTGGGCCTACGAGCCGAACGTCACACATTTCGATTTCGATCCCCGGCGGGCCGAACATTTGCTCGATTTGGCGGGCTATCCACGGTCTGCCCAGCAGAATGGAATGAGATTTACCGTCGCGATGAAAACTTCAACTCAGGAAGACACGCGAATCCTGGGCGAGGCGCTGAAGGAGCAGTGGCGCGCGGTGGGAATCGACCTGGAACTCAGACCGATGGAACTTGCTACATTAATTTCTGATTTGAACCGAGGAAGCTTCCAGCTCTCGACGCTTCGGTGGATTGGGGTTAACAGCGATCCCGAGTTTTTCGATTTTGCCTTTAACTCGCGAAACATTCCTCCGGCTGGAACCAACCGGGGGCGTTATCGCAATCCGGCGCTGGATGCCCTGATGGACAGCGCACGCGCGGAGATCGACCGGGAAAAGCGGCGGAAACTTTTCAGTTCGATTCAAAAAGATGTCGCGGAAGACGCGCCCTACATTAGCCTGTGGTACAACGACAATATCTGTGTTCACCGGTCCAGAATCAGCGATGTGCGGCTGTCGCCTTCCGGGGATTTCAATTTCCTGCGGTATATTGACGCGCGATGAGGCGGGGCAGGATGGCGGATGGCGGAGAGTACATTTAAATCGGGCACAGAGGAATTTGAAATTTGAGATGAAGGCCAACTTCAACATCGAGAGGTCTCACGCAATTTCATTATAGCTTTTCTTTTAACGCCTCGCGAATTTGCTCTTCGGAAATTACCCCCTCGCGCATTATCGCCCATTCACCGTCGTGAAGTTTTACGATGGTGGATGCGAGATTTCCGGCGGTCGGACCTCCGTCAAGGATCAAAGGAAGGCGATCGCCCAACTGTTCGAGCAACTCTATAGCTGTGGAGCAGGCCGGCTGTCCCGAAACATTTCCGCTCGTGCCAGTGATTGGGGACTGAGCGGCATCGATCAGGGCGTTCACGACCGGAGAATTGGACCAGCGCAATGCGACTTGCCCGGTGTGTGCGGTAATCTTTAGGGGGACGCTGTTTGCTGCGTCCACAAGAAGAGTCAGCGGGCCGGGCCAGAATTTTGCGGCTAGCTTGTGAAACGTGTACGGCAACTCCCGGGCAAGCAGCATTGCCTGCTCGGTGGAATTGATCAATATCGGCAGGGCGCGAGTTTCCGGACGGCCTTTTACGTTGTAGATGTTTCCTACGGCCGACAGATTGAACGGGTCGGCGGCAATTCCGTAAAACGTATCGGTGGGGACAGCGACGAGTTCCCCGCGGCGGATAAATGCGGCTGCGTACTTAATGGCAGCGGGATCGGGCGTTTCCTGGGAAACCTGCAAGACTTCAGCGGACAAATTCGTGGACCTCATTCCGGCGGGTGAAACCCGCAACTGATTCTTTTCAGCACTTTGGGCACACTACTAACACGTTAGCGCCCACGTGAAATTACCATAGACGCTGGTGGCGCACAAGAATCGAAGTGCCTGCAGACGATCGCTTTACCGTCAACTACGGGTTTGTTAGGCTCAAGCGATGGTTCATGCCGCCAAACACAGAGCTCAGAATAAGAAGGAATCGGAGCGGACCGCGCTGATCACCAGCCGGGACAATCGCTGGTTGAGGCGATTTCGGGCTGCGCTTGCCGGTGAGCGGGACGAGGAAGGAATGGTTGCGGTAGAAGGAGTCCGAATGGTGGAGGCCGCTCTCGGCTCTGATCTGCCTGTGGAAGCGCTATTGGTTAGCGAATCGGGCGAACGGCATATTGCTAGGTTGGGGCCTCCCATTTCGCGTGAAATGCAGATCATTCGAACGACGGACCGCCTGTTTGCCGGGGTTGCGGATGCGCAGGCACCGCAGGGCGTGGCCGCGCTGGTACGTCTCAAGAAGGCAGAGTTTGAAGATATCGTGAAAGGCGTCGCTCTCGTCGTCGTGCTGGTGGGCGTGCAGGACCCTGGAAATGTTGGGACGATATTGCGGGCGGCGGAGGTGTTTGGCGCAACTGGTGCGGCAGTTTGCCCATGCGGGGCCGTGGGCACGGCAAATCCGCTCGGACCGAAAGCGCTGCGTGCGTCCGCCGGTTCGTCGCTGCGGTTGCCGATATTGCAGGGGGTGGATTGTATTGCCCTGTTGGCGAGATTGCGTGTTTCCGGCGTGAAGGCTTATGCCGCTGTACCTGATGGCGACGGTGATCCTGCGGGCGTTCCGCCGATCGTTCGTCCGTGGGAGGCGAATTGGAAGTCGGCTGCGGCATTGCTGATCGGGAATGAAGGGGCTGGGCTGCCTGCGGAAATCGTTCGAAGCTGCGATGCGCGATTGAGCATTCCGCAGTCTGGGTCAGGGGGCGGAAAAGGTCCCGAATCGTTGAATGCGGCAATGGCGGGGACTGTGCTTTTGTATGAGGCGATGCGTCAGCGTGGCGGGGCGATTCAAGCTGCCAATGGGAAAAATCGGATTTGAAATTTCGGATTTGAAATTTGAAAGGTCATAGTTGAGATTTCGAATTTGAGATTAAGTTTCTTGGAAGAATATTGAAATGAGTCTATTCGCCAAACTCGAACCGGAAAGCAGTCAGCCATCGGGAAATCAACCTCTGGCGGAACGCATGCGTCCTCGGACGCTGGATGAGTTTACCGGGCAGGAGGCGCTGCTGGGGCCTGGAAAACCGTTGCGCACACAGATCGAGCGGGACGATATCGGGTCGATGATCTTGTGGGGACCGCCGGGTTGCGGGAAGACAACTTTGGCGCGGTTGATTGCGCGGATGACGCACTCGGAGTTTGTAGCGTTCAGCGCGGTGCTGACCGGGATCAAGGAGATCAAAGAGGTGATGGCTGCGGCGGAACACACGCGGCGGGCGGGACGACGGACGATTGTGTTTGTGGATGAAGTGCACCGCTTCAACAAGGCGCAGCAGGATGCGTTCTTGCCGCATGTGGAGGCGGGAAACATTACGTTGATCGGTGCTACTACCGAAAATCCTTCGTTTGAAATCATTGCTCCGCTGCTTTCGCGGACTCGCGTGTATGTGTTGCAGGCTCTTTCTACTGAGCAGATCGAAGGGTTGCTTCACCGCGCGGTTGGCGACAAGGAGCGCGGCCTAGCAAACGACAATGTGGAAATCAGCGATGAGGCGATTCAGCACATTGCAGTATTTTCCGGGGGCGATGCGCGGGCTGCTTTGAACACTCTGGAAACTGCAGTGCGGGCGATGGAGCCGGACGCCAACGGGAAACGGTTGATCACGCGGCAATTGCTGGCCGAACTTTTGCAGCGCAAATTTCTGCTTTACGACAAGTCCGGGGAAGAACACTTCAATTTGATTTCGGCGCTGCATAAGTCGGTGCGGAATTCCGACCCGGATGCTTCGCTCTATTGGATTGTGCGAATGCTCGAATCAGGGGAGGACCCGCTGTACATTGCGCGCAGGCTGGTGCGGATGGCTAGCGAGGATATTGGACTCGCCGAACCGGGGGCCTTGGCCGTTACGATCGCTGCAATGAGCGCTGCTGATTTTGTCGGACCGCCGGAGGGCAATCTGGCGCTGGCGCAGGCTGCGGTTTATCTGTCACTTGCACCGAAGTCGAATGCAGTTTATCTGGGCTATGGCGCTGTGCGGGAAGATCTAGAACAAACGCGCACGGAGCCTGTGCCGCTGCATCTACGGAACGCGGCGACCGGGTTGATGAAGAACATCGGCTATGGCAAGGGATATCAGTACGCTCATGATCAGGAGGACAAAATCGCGGACATGACTTGCCTGCCGGAATCGCTTGCGGGTAAGACTTACTACCACCCTACCGATCAGGGGTTTGAGGCGCGATTGCGGCAACGGATGGAAGAGATTCGTCGGCTTAAGGGGAAGCGGAAAACAGACACATAAGGGCTCCGCGCTTGAAGAACTGAAGGTGCCACATTATTGTTGCCGTCAGGATGTAACCCTTATCGCTTGCGCAAGTGCAGTGCTACGGCGATACACCGGTCCATCACTACAAAAATGCCTGCGCGGCGGGCTTGTTCGGCGGCGGCTTCGTTAATGACGCCCTGCTGCATCCAGGCTGCTTTTGCTCCAATTCGAATTGCTCCGTCAACAATTTCGGGCACCAACTCGGAACGGCGAAAAATATCCACGATATCGATTTTTTCGGGAATGTCTTCGAGGCGGGCATAGCATTTCTCTCCCAGGATCGAAGACTCATTCGGGTTGACAGGAATAATCCGATAGCCAGCCGACTGGAGATACCGAGCTACTCCAAAGCTGGGGCGATATGTTTTCGACGAGAGTCCTACGACAGCGATTGTTTTTGAAGACGCCAGCAGCTTGGTGATCGCCGCTTCTTCCTCCGTCGAATTGAAGTCATCGTCTGGAAGCATGACTCACGGTTTCCTGACAGGAAGCTTTTTCGGACGTCGTCCGGGCGCGCGCTGGACTTTTTTCGGCTCGGCGAGAGTCTGGGGCTTGTTTTCGATGGCGTTTTCGATTGCACGCGACAGCTTTGCTACTTCACTCGGGTCAAGTCGGCGATATTGGCCCTCCGGAACGCTTTCGATATCGAGTGGCCCTAGCTTCACGCGCTTCATTTTTTCGAGCGGATGACCCATCGCCAGCAGATTGCGGCGGAGCAGATCGCGGCGCACGCCTGAGAATTGGACTTCGTACCAGGGATTCGGCGGATTTTTCCCTGCCGAATGTGGCGCGCGCAGCGGAAATATCTGGCCTCGCAGAGAGCTTGCCAGACCTTTCATCTGCGTTTCGTCGAGGCGGCCCTTTACTTTGATCCAGTATGCCTGCAGCAGATTTGGCGCGGCTTTGAGCATGCGGTTGGCGAGTTCGCCGTCGCTGGTCAGGAAAACTGCGCCGCTGGCGTTGTAATCGAGGCGGCCTACTGGGAATACTCGTTCCGAGACACCAACGAGTAGATTGCGCAATGTGCGACGACCTTCGGGGTCGGCCAGTGTCGAGACGATTTGCGGAGGCTTGTGCAGGAGGACATAGACTCGCGCGTCGGAAACCTGGGCAACTTTGCCGGCGGCTTCGATGCGGTCGTGGTCCGGGTCGGCTTTTACGCCTAGCTCAGTCACGATTACGCCGTTTACTCGGACTTGTCCGCTGAGAATTAACTCTTCGGCGTGACGGCGGGAGGCGATTCCCGCGCGAGAAATAATTTTCTGTAATCGTTCTAGCATAAGGTGGTCGGCTAAACTGCTGGTTCCTCTGCTGTCTGTTTGGCAGCTCGCAATTGCTTCAGGGGCTGAAGCCCCCTGTTTCTTGGCTGTAAATGTCGTGGCTAAAGCCACGACCCACAAGGATTCCTGGCGGTTCTAATTTACGAACTCGACGACGCGCTTTCGGCCTTTTCGTTTTCCGTTTCCGCTGCTGGCTCTGCGGTGGGAGTCTCCTGCAAATCGCGCGAAGTGGCTTCTGCGGACTCCGGCTCTTCGGCGACTTCGCTCGATGGAGTTTCCGCGACAGGCGCTGACTCCACGGATCCCGCGACTGTTTCTGTATCTACTGCTGCTTCCATCTCGGGTTCGATGGCGGCGATGCCTTCGTCGGCTCCTAACGCGGCGCGGGCGAGCTGTTCGAACTCCTTCAGGCTTGGCAGCTCTTCGAGATCGGAAAGGCCGAAGCGCATCAAAAATTCTTTCGATGTGCGGTACATCATTGGGCGGCCCACGACGGCCTTGCGGCCGGCGGTGACGATCAGGCGCTTTTCGAGCAACGTCTTGAGCACGCCGGAGACGTTTACGCCGCGAATTTCCTGAATCTCCGGGCCGGTGGCGGGCTGGCGATAGGAGATCACCGCGAGAGTTTCGAGTGCGGGCATCGTCAGGCGCAGCGGGGGGCGGAGGCTCTTGATGAATTTGCGGACCACTTCGTGATGCTGCGGCTTTGTGTAGAACTTGTAGCCGCCCGCGACGGCGCGAATTTCGATGCCGCGGTCTTCGGCGGCGTACGCGACGATCATTTCGTCGAGCGCGGTTTGCACTACCTGTTTTTCTTCGCCGACGGCGCTGGCGATTTGTTCCAGTGTGGCGGGCTCGTCGGCTGCATAGATGATGGCTTCTAGTGCGCCTTTTATTTCAGAGGGGTTCATGGTCATTGATATTGCTCGTCGATTTCCCGAAGTGACTCGTCCGGCGTTGTGTTGATGGCGCCGCCGGCGAAGACCACGTCGAACATTTTGTGCTTCCGTAAACGAATATCTCCAAACGCTTCGTGCTGCACCAGGACGATGGCGTGCAGGCGAACCAGTTCCAGAACTGCTAGCAGAGCTACGATCATCGCATGGCGCGACGGGCAAGACTCGAAGAATCGTACCAGTTCGATGCCGTCGTCGGACGCGACCAGTTGCTGGCGCAACAGGTCCATCATTTGCGCCACGGTGAATTGATCGTGGTGCAGCTCGATTTTTACGACTTCCTTGCGGCGTTCTAGGACCTGTTGAAAGACTTTGACAAGATCGACCAGTGAGACTATCAAGTCGGCTTCGGTTTCTTCGCCCTCGTAGAGCGAGCGATCCGGCTTGGACCAGACGTGCTCCTCGATCTGCTGGCGCTGGTGGAGCAGCTGCGCGGCGCTCTTGAACTTTTCGTGCTCGACCAGGCGCTGCACCAGATCGGCGCGCGGGTCTTCCTGTTCCTCGGGGCCGGCGAGCGGGTCGGGCGGGAGAAGCATTTTCGACTTGATGTAGATCAGCGTCGCGGCCATGTAGATGAAGTCGGCCGAGATGTTCATGTCGAGCTGTTCGAGTTTGTGTAGATATTCCAGGTACTGGCCCGTGATCTTTGCGATCGGAATGTTGTGGATGTCGATTTCCTGCTTTTTTATGAGATCGAGCAGGAGGTCGAGCGGGCCGTCGTAATGGTCGAGATGAATTTTGTAGGGTGAGGCCATGTTAGTCTCCCACCTTGGCGTTTTGAGTGATCGATTTCTGCTGCGCCACTTCCTTGCGTATTTTTTCCCAATTGAAAACTGCTTTACGCACCTGGGACATTGTTTTCTGCGCGACTTCGCGGGCCTTGAGCGAACCTTCGTCAATGATGCGGAGAACATTGTCAGGATGCGCGGCGAAATCTTCGCGGCGCGCGCGGACGGGCTCAATCCACTTGATTAGGTTGTCGGCCATCGCGGTCTTGCACTCGATGCAGCCGATTCCTGCGGTGCGGCAGCCCACATCCACCCATACAAGCGTTTCAGGCAGTGAAAAAACCTTGTGCAGATCATACACTGGGCAAATATCGGGATTCCCAGGGTCTGTGCGCCGTTTGCGGGCTGGATCGGTGACCATGGCTCGCGATTTAGTGCGGATCGATTCGTTTGTTTCGCTGAGCGAGATGAAGTTGCGGTAACTCTTCGACATCTTCCGGCCGTCCGTACCGGGCACGCGTGGAGTCTTGGTTAAAAGCACTCGCGGCTCCGTAAGAATCTCATGAAATGAGGAATACTCCTCCCGTTGGTCATACTTCTCGAGCAAATTCTTGGGCCCCAGCTCAACGGCTAACTTTCGAACCGCGCTAATGACGTCCAACTTGTCGGCCGGATCGAGACTTTCGCCACGCCCTCTAGCATCATTTACGAGAGCTCTCAGATTACTCAATTCAACAGGAAATTGGTCGGGGTCTGAGTGAAGGAGATCAACAGCGGCATAGAACTTGTCCTCGAAAGAAAATCCATAAAAAGTGTTGAATCTACGGACAATTTCGCGTGAGAACTCAACGTGGGAAGCTTGATCCTCCCCAACGGGTACAATCAGTTCCACTTCAGTCTCACCGTACATAACGATATCGGCAGTTTGTAGGACCGGATAACCGAGAAAGCCAAAGGTATGCAGGTCTTTGTCCTTCACGTTTTCCTGGGCTTCCTTATATGTCGGAACGCGTTCGAGCCAGCCAAGCGGTGTCACCATTGTGAGCAGCAGCGAAAGCTCCGCATGTTCAGGTACAGACGACTGAATAAACATCGTGCATTTTTCAGGGTCGAGGCCCGAGGCGAGCCAATCAGTCGCAATTTCGATTGTGTTTTGCGCGACCTGAGACGTATCGGCGTAATCCGACGTAAGCGCGTGCCAATCGGCTATGAAGAAGAAGCATTCGTATTGCGGATCGTTCTGGAGCTTGACCCAGTTTTGGAGCGCTCCGAAGTAGTGGCCGATGTGGAGGCGTCCGGTGGGGCGCATGCCGCTTAGGACTCGTTTTTTTGCTTCCACGCTAGCGGCCTCTCCGGGAGTCTTGGATTAAAGGACGACCGACGCCAGAATTAGGCAACAACTTCAAAGCGCTTGTCATTCCGAACGGAGTGAGGAATCTCTCTTGGGTTTCGGCGCAAAGCAAGAGAGATTCCTCGGCACGCGGCGTGCCTCGGAATGACAACTTTGGGTGGTGGTGCGAACGGAAAGTCAGCGGCGTCATCCTCGTACCTTCTGCGTGGTGGTGACTCCGCCAGCGGGCTGCAACAAATCCCGGGCGATGATCATCCTCTGAATTTCGCTTGTGCCTTCGTAGATGGTGATTACGCGGGCGTCGCGGTACATGCGTTCCACATCAGATTCGCGCGAATAGCCCTGGCTGCCGTGGATTTGGACGGCTTTGTACACTACGCGGTTCACCATTTCTCCTGCATACAGTTTTGCGCGGGACGCGGTTGGGCCGATGCGTGGCGCGCCTGCATCGCGCATCCATGCGGCATTGTGCATCAGCGCGCGGGCGGCTTCAATTTCGGTTTGCATGTCTGCGAGCATCCATTGTATGGCTTGAAAATCGCCAACTGTTTTTCCGAAAGCGCGGCGCTGCTTTGCGTATGCCACCGACGCTTCTAGCGCGCCTTGCGCGATTCCTACTGCCTGCGCGGCGATTCCCACCCGGCCGCCGTCGAGCAATTCCAGAGCGATCTTCAGGCCCTGGCCCTCTTCGCCGAGGCGATTCCCTTCCGGGACTTCGCAATCGGTAAACGCGATTTCGGCTGAGCGCGAAGTGCGCAGACCCATCTTATCCTCGTATCGCGCTACCCGGAAGCCGGGAAATGAAGGTTCTACAATAAATGCGGTGACGCCGCGAGTGGAAGCCGATGGATCGGTCTTCGCAAAAACCACGTACATGCCGGATTCACCGCCGTTGGTGACCCAGGATTTTGTGCCGTTTAGGCGATAGGAGCTGCCATGGCGCGTGGCCGACGTTGCAATCGCGGACGCGTCGGAGCCTGCCTGCGGCTCGGTTAGGCAGAACGCGCCGAGGATTTCTCCACGCGCGAGGCGCGGGAGATATTTCTGGCGCTGCGCGTCGCTCCCGTATTTCAGGACTGCCATCGCGGCTAGAGAATTTGTGACGCTCAGTGCGACGGCCATCGCGGCATCCACTCGCGCCACTTCTCCGAGCATCAGGACGTAGGAAATCGTGTCCGCGCCTGCGCCGCCCCAGGATTCGGGGACTAACATGCCGCAGCAGCCGAGTTCGCCCAGCTTGCGCAGCTCGGCGGAGGCGAATTTTTCGGTGCGGTCGCGCTCGCGGATCGTTGGGCGCACTTCGGCGTCCATGAATTGGCGGACGGTGGTTTGAATCAGGCGTTGATCGTCGGTGAGGGAAAAGTCCATCGCTTCGCGTGTACGGGTGATGCTAGCACAGACCGGGCAGAGCTACATCTTCAGCAATTCGCGCAGCTTTTTGGTCTGTGCGCGGCTGACCGGCACCTCGGAGCCCTTTTTGTCGGCCATTTTAAGCATGAAGCTCGACTTGAACCACGGCACGACTTCCTTAATATGGTTGATATTCACCAGGAAGGAGCGGTGGGCGCGCCAGAAGACTTCGGAGTCGAGCGAGGTTTGCAACTCTTCGATCGTGCGGTAGTTGGACGTGCCTTCGACTTCGCGCGCGACCACGTTGATGGTTCCGTCCTCGATCGAGGCGAAGATTACATCGTCGGCGTCCACGAGGAACAGGCGCTGCTGCGTTTTGACTAGCAGCTTTACCGGCTGCGTCTTCGCTGTGCCCATTTGGCTGACCAGCGTTTCGAGGCGCTCGGTGGGCGTGGCGTCGGCTTCCAGGGCTTTCTTTGCGCGCTGGACGGCGCGTGCGAGGCGCGCCTTGTCGAAGGGTTTCAGGACGTAATCTACTGCGTTCACTTCAAACGCCTGCACGGCGTAGTTGTCGAATGCTGTTGCGAAAACTATGTGCGGGAGCTTGGCCTTGCGGTCCATCAGCTTTTTGATTACGCCGAAGCCGTTTAGGCCGGGCATCTGGACATCGAGGAAAACCAGGTCCGGCGAGTGCTCCTTGATTAAAGCTAGCGCTTCGACGCCATTTTTCCCCTGGCCGACCAGGTGCACTTCGGGAAAGCTTTTCAAGAGGAACGCTAGTTCGTCACGCGCGGGCTTTTCGTCGTCCACGATCAGTGTGTTGATGGGCATGGGTGCGGTTTAACAGGGGCCAGTATATGCGAGGGCTTGCGGGGGTTCAACCTCAGCTGGTGGCACAGGTTTCAACCTGTGCGGGGTTGGTTTTTAGATTTGGGCGGGACGTGAGACTAAACCAAAGGCGCACACACTAAAGTGTATGCCACTGTGGGTTGTAACGTTAGAATTTGAGACGCGCTACAGATCGATTGGACACTTATATTCTCGCGGAGGGCGACTTGGCAAAGAAACCGGCAAAACTACTGAAAAGCAAAGTTCTTTATAGGGGGAAAGTGTTCAGTTTGCAGCGGGACACTGTGATTGAGCCGAGAGGAGTACGCGCGGAACGCGACATTATTGTGCATCCCGGGTCGGTGGTGGTGTTGCCGATTTTCGAAGATGGCCGCGTGCTGCTGATCCGGCAATACCGGCATTCGGTGGGAGAGTTTTTGTGGGAGCTTGTCGCCGGGCGCAAGGAGCCGCATGAATCTCCTACTGTCGGAGCGCGACGGGAACTGCTCGAAGAGACTGGATACACGGCGCGGCGGCTGCGAAAATTGATGCATATCATCCCGACGCCGGGATTTGTGAACGAGTGGATGTGGATTTTCGCGGCCGAAGGACTGATCGAAGGAACCGCGCAGCCTGAAGAAGATGAGAAAATCACGCCGAAAATGTTTACGCTGAAACAAATCGACAGAATGATTCAGAATGGAAAACTGCACGACGCGAAGTCAATTTGCGGATTGCTTTACTACATGCGCTATGTTGGGCGCGCTCGCTGAAAATATTTTGAAATATTGTCGTTATACGCTTGTATAGCGAGCGCGTGTGGATTAGGATTTCGGCCAAGAAAGTTTTCCGCGCACACTTTGTGTCGGACCGCGGGTGCAACCTGCAGCCTGCGCGGAAAGAAAGGCGGACATGAGCGTAAAGAATTTTATCAAGCACCATTACCGGCACTTCAACGCGGCGGTTGTCGTGGATGCTTCGGAGGCCTACATCAAGCATCTGGCGGGTGGCGGAAAAATGTTTATGACACTGGCCGGCGCGATGAGCACGGCGGAACTGGGCCTGTCCCTCGCGGAAATGATCCGGCAGGACAAGGTTCACGGAATCTGCACGACCGGCGCGAATCTGGAAGAGGATATTTTCAATCTTGTAGCGCACAACCATTACGAGCGCGTCCCGCACTACCGAAATTTGAGCGACGCCGAGGAAGTTGCGCTGCGCGAGCGCGGCATGAACCGCGTGACCGACACCTGCATCCCCGAAGAAGAGGCGATGCGCCGAATCGAGCGCCAGGTCCTGAAGCTCTGGCAAAAGGCCGACAAGGAAAAGCAGCGCTATTTCCCGTATGAATACATGTACCAGCTGATTCGCGGCGGACATATCAAGGAATTTTACGAGATCGATCCGAAAGATTCGTGGCTGATCGCCGCATGCGAGAAGAATCTGCCGATTTTCACGCCGGGTTGGGAGGATTCGACGCTCGGAAATATTTTCGTCGCGAACGTAATCCGCGGAGACGTCTCGAATTTTCACGTTGTTAAGTCCGGCGTGGAGCAGATGGCCGCGCTGATCGATTGGTACCGGGCGAATTCCGCCAAGGAATCGATCGGGTTTTTCCAGGTCGCGGGCGGAATCGCCGGGGACTTCCCTATTTGCGTGGTGCCGCTGATCACGCAGGACCTGCGCGAGAAGTGCAAGTTGTGGGGCTACTTCTGCCAGATTTCGGACAGCACCACATCCTACGGGTCCTACAGCGGCGCTGTGCCGAACGAAAAAATTACGTGGGGAAAACTGGAATCCGCTACGCCTCGATTCGTGATCGAATCGGACGCTTCCATTGTGGCGCCGCTGATGTTTGCCTACATTCTGGGGCAATAGCCGCTTAGGATAACCTTATGGAGAACCGCGAAGTTGCGCGAGTCCTGCGCGAAACGGCGCAACTGCTTGAGATCGACGGCGCGATGATCGGACGATTTCGCAGCTACGAACGCGCTGCGGAATTGCTGGACAGTCTGCCTCAATCCATCGAAGAGCTCGCCACCGATCGAAAAAAACTGCTGGAACTGCCCGGTATCGGCGACGGCATGGCCGATCATATCGAGGAAATCCTCAAGACTGGCGACTACAGCCTTCGCAAGAAGCTTCTTAAAAAATATCCCGAAACGCTTCTGGACCTGTTGACTCTGCAATCCCTGGGGCCTAAGAAGGTCGCGGTGCTTTGGAAAACGTTCAAGGCCGGGACCGTCGAACAACTGGAAAAAATCGCCAGCGAAGGGAAGCTTCGCAACCTGGCGGGCTTCGGCGAAAAAAGTGAACAAAATATTTTGAAAGCCATCGCGGTTTTCAAGAAATCGGCGGGGCGGTTTCGGATTGATGTGGCGGAGGAGGAAGCGGAGAAGCTTGTCGCCCATATCCAATCGTTCTCTCCCGCCAGGGTCATCGAATCCATTACCCCTGCCGGATCGTTGCGGCGCGGCAAGGAGACCGTTGGCGACCTGGATTTACTGGTCACGCTGGCAAATGGAAAGCACACGCCAAAAACGGTTGAAGCTATTTCAGAACACATCCTGCAATTCCCGGAAATCGATCAGACGCTGGCACGCGGGGAGAACAAGGTCAGCTTTGTACTGAAGAACGGATTGCAGGTGGACGTACGAATTCTAGAAAAAGAAGGTTTTGGCGCTGCCCTGCTCTACTTTACGGGATCGAAAGAGCATAACGTCGTACTGCGTGGCCGTGCGAATAAAATGGGCTATACGCTGAACGAATACGCCCTTGCAACGCTCAAAGGCGAGCGCCCCGTGGCGCGCGAGACCGAGGAAGAGATTTATAAAAAACTGAGCCTCGATTATATTCCGCCGGAGCTGCGCGAAAATACTGGCGAGATCGATGCTGCCGCTGAGCACAGACTTCCCGATTTGATCGAGCTGAAAGACATTCTCGGCGACTTGCAGATGCACACCACGGCCAGCGACGGCAAGAATTCTATCGAGGAAATGGCGCTGGCGGCGAAGAAACTCGGCTACGAATACATCGCGCTGACCGATCACAGCAAAGCCGTGACGGTGGCGAACGGACTGGACGAAAAACGCACGCTGGAGCAAATCAAGAAGATTCATGCAGCAAACGCGAAAGGACTGGGAATTCGCGTCCTGGCCAGCAGTGAAGTGGATGTACTGAAAGACGGGAAGCTGGACCTTGCGGATGACGTGCTGGCGCAGTTGGACGTTGTGCTGGTTTCGATTCACTCGTATATGAATCTGGAACGCGAGGAAATGACCGAGCGCATTCTGGCGGCCATCGAAAATCCCTACACGCAAATTGTGGGACATCCTACCGGGCGGCTGGTCCTGCGACGGGATGCGTATGCCTACGACATGGAAAAGATTTTCGACGCGGCGCATAAATATGGTGTGGCCATGGAATGCAATGCGGCGCCGGAGCGCCTGGACCTGAAAGATACGCAGTTGCGCATGGCGGGTGACCGTAGAGCCCACATTACGATCTCAACCGACGCGCATACGACGCGAGGGCTCGAGGTGATGCGCTACGGAGTTCAAATGGCGCGGCGGGGTTGGATCGAGAAGAAAGATGTGATCAACACTCTTCCCCTCGACAAATTTCTTGCGTCACTGCGACACAAGCCTGGAGCAGCGGCGGACAGCAAGGACCACGCAGCCGCAGTAGGCAGCCGAGAGAAATCCAAGGCAAAAAAACACAGTTAGCGGCCTCATTTTTTCTCGCTTTTGTCCGGTAATTTTTCCATCGGAACGGCTGTTTCTGCATTGCAAATCCGCGTGCGTTCGCGCATGATATCTAGTTTGTGCGCGGGTGTGCGCGGGATTCCGTGCCGCGTGAACGAGACGTCTACGCAGCTTCATCGTTCCACACATTGTCGAGAATACAGGAGAACTACGAATGCGTCGGCTTTCCGCTATTGCTCCGCCAAAAGGAAAATTAGGAGTTCTCACCGTCGGAATGGGCGCCGTGGCGACCACATTCATGGCCGGTGTGGACCTGGTCCGGCGCAAGAAATCCCACCCGGTGGGATCGCTCACGCAACTCGGCACGATCCGGCTTGGCAAGCGAACCGAAGCGCGCGCGCCGATGATCAAGGATTTTGTTCCCATCGAGAAACTGGAAAATATCGTGTTCGGCGGATGGGATATTTTCCCGGACACCGCCTATGAAGCCGCCAAGAATGCCGCCGTGCTCAGCCCGGAGCATCTCGCGGAGGTCAAGAAATTTCTGAGCAAGATTCGCCCCATGAAGGCTGCGTTCGACCAGAACTACGTAAAGAAGCTTTCCGGAACTCACGTAAAAAAGGGCAAAACCAAGTACGACCTGGCGATGCAGATCAAAGACGACATTAAGAACTTTCAGAAGAAAAATAAAGTTTCTCGAACCGTAGTCATATGGTGCGGCTCCACGGAAATTTTCCTCAAGCCGCATGCGGTTTACGCAACCCCCGACAAATTCGTCGAGGCCATGAAAGAAAATCATCCGGCGATCGCGCCATCGATGCTCTACGCCTGGGCGGCCATCACTAGCGGCGTGCCGTTTGCCAATGGTGCGCCCAACCTGACCGTCGATGTTCCGGCGCTGACCGAACTGGCCAAGCAGCACGGTTCGCCCATCTGCGGCAAAGACTTCAAGACCGGGCAGACGTTGATGAAGACGATTCTTGCGCCCGGCTTCAAGGCCCGCCTACTTGGGATGGACGGCTGGTTTTCCACCAACATTCTGGGAAATCGCGACGGCGAAGTGCTGGACGATCCCGAATCGTTCAAGACGAAAGAAGAGTCCAAGCTGGGGGTGCTCGAATACATTCTCCAGCCAAAGCTTTACCCCGATCTTTACGGCAAGATTCATCACAAAGTGCGCATCAACTACTACCCGCCGCGCGGCGACAATAAAGAGGGCTGGGACAACATCGATATTTTCGGGTGGCTGGGCTATCCCATGCAGATCAAGGTGGATTTTCTCTGCCGCGACTCCATTCTGGCGGCGCCGCTGGTGCTCGATCTGGTCCTGTTCCTCGATCTGGCCAAGCGCGCCGGAATGCGCGGCATCCAGGAATGGCTGAGTTTCTATTTCAAGTCTCCCATGTGCGCGCCGGAAATTTATCCGGAGCACGATCTGTTTATTCAGTCGATGAAGCTGAAGAATACGCTGCGGTGGATGATGGGCGAAGACCTGATTACACACTTAGGGCAGGAATATTACGACTAAGGATTCAATCACTGCGTCTGTGATACTGTTTTTTACCTGCGCATTCGCGCTTTAACTCACGGAAAGGGAGAAACATGAAGCAAACGTATAACGGCAAGGCCATCCCGCAGGACGGCAAGCCGATCGAATATGCGGGAGGCAAGTTCGTTATACCGGATCGGCCGATTATTCCCTTTATCGAGGGCGACGGAACCGGACGCGACATCTGGAAAGCATCGCGGCGTGTGTTCGACGCGGCCATCGAATTGGTTTACGGGGGCAATCGCAAGGTGGAATGGTTTGAAGTTTACGCCGGAGAAAAGGCGTACAACGAATTCAAGCAGTGGCTTCCCGACGAAACCGTCGATGCCATTCGTGACTTCCGAATTGCCATCAAGGGTCCTCTGACCACGCCTGTGGGCGGTGGTATTCGCTCGCTGAATGTGGCGTTGCGTCAACTCCTCGATCTATACGCCTGCGTGCGTCCGGTGCGCTATTTTCCCGGAGTTCCCTCTCCTGTAAAGCATCCCGAACGCATGAACGTTGTGATTTATCGTGAGAATACCGAGGATGTTTACATCGGGATCGAATGGAAATCCGGCACGCCCGAAGTAAAAAAGCTGATCGAATTCCTAAATAAAGACATGCTGGGCGGAGGACCGAAGCAAATTCGCCTCGATTCCGGAGTCGCCATCAAGCCGATATCGCCGACAGGAACCAAGCGCCTGGTGCGCCGCGCGATCGAACACGCGTTGGCCAACAAGAGGCGCATCGTAACGCTGGTCCACAAAGGCAACATAATGAAATTTACCGAGGGGGCGTTCCGCGACTGGGGCTACGATCTGGCGCGCGATGAGTTCCGCAACGACATCGTGACCGAGCGTGAGAGCTGGATTATCGACAATCTGGACCGCAATCCGCAGCTCACGGTCGAGCAGAACGCCGCGATGATCGAGCCGGGGATGGAACGGGCGACCGAAGCTTTCCAGAAATCGGTGTGCGACGAAGTGAAGTCGGTCCTCGACAAGATTTATGCCACCCACGGGCAAGGCAAGTGGAAGCAAAAGCTCATGATTAACGATCGAATTGCCGATTCCATCTTTCAGCAGGTGGTGACGCGGGCCGACGAGTACGAAGTCCTGGCGACGCCCAACCTGAATGGCGATTACATTTCGGATGCCTGTGCCGCGCAAGTGGGCGGGTTGGGAATGGCTCCGGGCGCGAATATCGGCGACGGATTCGGCGTGTTCGAGGCCACGCACGGCACTGCGCCCAAGTATGCGGACAAAGATGTCATCAATCCGAGCTCGGTCATGCTCTCCGGCGTGATGATGTTCGACTTTATGGGCTGGCCGGAAGTTGGCAAGCTGATCGAAAACGCTATTGAACGGACCATCGGACAAAAACGTGTTACTTATGACCTGGAACGCATGATGGAAGGTGCAACGAAGTTGAAGACGTCGGAGTTTGCGAGCGCCATCATTGAAAACATGCAAGCACTGGCGGGAAAAAAGTAACTGACAGGCCCGAAGTAAACCGCACGGAGAAAAACCGTGCCAATCAAACTCGATCGAACAGGAGAACGTGCTAATGCGGAAGAAGGTAACGGTCGTCGGCGGTGGTTTCGTAGGTTCGACAACGGCGCAGCGCATCGTGGATATGGAGCTGGCCGACGTGGTACTGACCGATATTCTGGACGGGCCTCCGGCAGGAAAGGCCCTCGATATGCTGGAGTCCACACCGATTACGCGCTCGGATTCGCGCGTGACGGGCATTTCCACGGCATCCGGCGATTACAAGGAAACGGCCAACAGCGACGTCGTTGTGATTACCGCCGGATTTCCACGCAAGCCCGGAATGAGCCGTGACGACCTGTTGAAGGCGAACTATGAAGTCATCAAGGGCGTGGTCGAGCAGGTTGCGAAACATTCACCGAACGCGATTCTCATCATGGTCACCAATCCGCTGGACGCCATGGTGCAGGTGGCCTACAAGATCAGCGGCTTCCCCAAGAACCGCGTCTTGGGCATGGCCGGAGTTTTGGATTCCGCGCGAATGAGTTCCTTCGTTGCCACCGAATTGAATGTGTCGATCGAAAATGTGCATTCCTTTGTACTCGGCGGTCACGGCGACGACATGGTGCCGTTGCCGCGTTACTCCACGGTCGCGGGAATTCCCCTCCCCGACCTGCTGCCCGCCGAGCGCATCGCCGCCATTGTGGAGCGAACGCGCAAGGGCGGAATTGAAATCGTCAACCTGATGAAGACCGGCTCCGCGTATTACGCGCCTTCGGCCGCTGCCGTGGAAATGGTGGAAGCAATTCTGAAAGACAAGAAGAAGATTCTTCCGTGCGCGGCATATCTCGAGGGCGAGTACGGCGTGAACGGTCTTTACGCCGGCGTCCCTGTAAAACTCGGGGCGCGCGGCGTCGAACAGATCATCGAAATCAAGCTCACGCCAGAGGAAAAAGCAGCTCTGGACAAGTCCGTGGCGTCGGTGCGCGAACTGGTTACAATTCTCGGCGTGGCGTAAACTTCAGCAAATCATAGGCCGCGGCTGAAATTCTATCCATAGAATTTCAGCCGCGGCCACGCTTTTTGCAGGCTCATCTTCGGTTCCCGGCAAATATATACAGGCAGGTTATTCTCTTCGGGAATGGCGTACTCGTTCCGAATCGTGGCGGCCCGCTCGATATGGCCGAAGAGCGTCTGTAATTTCTCGACTGGAATCCCGTAACTGATTACAACTTCCCCAGAGTATTCCCGCGGTCCCCAGAGATAGTAATTGTTGTGTCCGCTGATCGCTTTTGGCAAACCGTAAGACGATCCGAAATAATCGATCGCGCCCGCCTGCCCGTAATTCCCTGTAAGGATCGCCACTTTGGATTGGTCGGCAGAAGGAAGAGATCGAAACACTCCCGCGACAACGCCCACTTGCTGCTGCCAGCCCATCATGTCCGCAAACATTTGAGGCAGCTTGCCGCTCGGCTCGACCTCCACTTTCACGTGATCCACATCCCAGAAATTCGAATAGGCTGCCTCCGTGTCGAGTGGCAGGATGGGAATTGCCAGCGGGGCGGCAATCAGGCCGCCGACAATCAACGGCGTCAAAATCGCGGGCTTCATCCAATTTGCACGTTCCTGTGGCGTGAACGTCGCTATCCAGGACTCGATCGTCACCGCGCCGGCGGCAAAAAGCATAGGATAAATGGGCGCCAGATAATAAATCCTACCTCTAAAGATCAGCAATTGGACGAGGATAAACACGTAGGTCCAGCCGAGAAAGCGATATTCCCGCCCCTGGCGGCTCCCGAAGAAAAACCAAAATCCGGCCAGACAAATGGGAGTGCCCAGCGGGTGGACGAGTAGGGCCTGTTGGGCGATGAACCCGAGCCACGAAATGTGGGCGTTTTTGTAGTGGTCAACGTTGCGAAGAATTTCAACCGTCGGCCAATTGTTGCGTACCTCCCAGACGAGATTCGGAAGAAAAAATTCAAAAGCGATAAATCCACCAGCCCAAATCCATTTCCCCGACAGAAGCCGCCGTTGCGCCGTAATCAACAGGCTGAGGAAAAAAGCGAATCCGAAGATCAGCATCGAGTGCTTGTTCAAAATCCCGAATCCCGCCACCAGCCCGAACAGCAGCCACAGGCGCTGATTCCCCGAGCGCACAATTCGCAGAGCAATGGCCACACATAACATCCAGAACACGGGTTCGAATGCGTTCATGGACAGGAAGTTGTCCATGGTCAGGTAGATGGGACACAGGAGTACGGCCGTGGCCGCCAGGACCTGCGCGTAACGGCGTCCATCAAGCTCACGGACAATCCAGCCCGTGATCAGTATTTTCAAGCCAGCGGAAATCGCGGGGAAAAAGCGGATCGCGCGGAGGGAATCGCCAAACAGAGCCCGCGACAACCACGCAACGACAGCGACCAGCGGCGCCTGGTCCACGTAACCCCAGGCAATATGCTGTCCACAGGCAGCGTAATACAATTCATCGCGGAAATATCCGTACTGTCCGTTAGACAGCAGGTGAACGATGAAGGCGGTTACGGCAAAACCAAAAACGATGAACGCATCTTTTTCAACCGGGACGCACAGAATTGATCCGTCGCGATGAATCTGTTCGGCAACGCCCGCACCCGCTCCGACGAGCGTAGCGGGCTTCTCTGTGGTGGGTGAGGCCATCTGTCGAGTCAGTTCCCTGAACTGGAAGTTATTCCCTGCAATCGATTTGCTGCAACGCGCTCGACCAACAGATATCGTGCTTCCGAAAGAAACTATTTAGCTGCGGGAGCCTGTACCGCAGCAGGAACCAGCGTAGCGGACTTGATCGTATCCAGTTTCGGAAAGTTCTGCGTCAGGTAAGAACGCCCGCGATTTCCGATCAGGTCCTGCGAGGGACCTTTTCCGTCCGGCGCGCCTTCTCCATAACCGCTGTACAGCTTGTCCACGAGTTCCATTCCGTCGGTAACCATACCGAAGGCCGCAAAGCCGCTTTGATCCAGGCGCTCGTTGTTGCCGAAATTGATGAACACCTGTGTAGTGCGCGTATTCGGTCCGGCCATGGCGAACGAGATAAACCCGCGATGGTTGCTCTGGACGACGCGATCGTCCTTAATGTTGGCATTTTCCCAGGCGCGCGAAACTTCAGGGTAGGCGCTCAGCCCGAACTGGGCCATGAATCCCGGCAGCACGCGGAAGAACGCGGCACCATCGTAAAAATGGTGGCGCACCAGATTGTAGAAGCGATCGGCTCCGAGCGGGGCCCAGGCGCGCGTAACTTTCAGCGTGAAATCGCCTGCGGTCGTGACGAATTTCACTTCGTACTCCTCCGGAGCTTTGGCCTTCAGCGTCGCTGGCTGCAATAGCGCAGGATCGAAGGCTCCCGCTTTCGGAGCAGCGGCGGCAGACTTCTTGGCTGGAGCCGCACTGGGGCTGGGAGTCTGCGCAGCGGCTGAGGCTGCCACGAACAAACTTGCGACAATCATGATCTTCGTAAAGGTACGCATTCTGTCTCTCCATTCGATAGTTGCCGAATGCATTATGCCGCGATTTTTATTGTGAAGGAAACGGATATCTTACGCCGGTCCAGGAATCAACCTCTGAAAAACCGACAAGCAGGAAAATCATTCCCCAACTCAATCGCCGCTATTGCGCAGCGTGGCGCGAATCAGATCGCGGTTCATTTTGCCGATGAACTCGATGGGAATCGTCTTGGGGCAGACTGCCTCGCACTCGCCGTGATTGGTGCAGCTGCCGAAGAGTTCATCCTTCATCGCCGCCACCATGCTGAGCGTGCGCCGATCCCGCTGCGGCTGTCCCTGTGGTAGCGAATTGAGATGCGTGATTTTTGCGGCGGTAAACAACATAGCCGCTGCATTAGGACACGCGGCAACGCACGCGCCGCAACCGATACAGGCAGCGGCGTCGAATGCCGTTTCCGCGGAGTCCTTGGGCACAAGAATCGCATTGGCATCGGGAGCGCCGCCAGTGGGCGCGGTGATGAAGCCGCCCGCCTGAATGATTCGGTCGAACGGCGAACGATCGACAGCCAAGTCGCGCAGCACAGGAAACGCTTTGGCGCGCCAAGGTTCGAGCGTCAGCGAATCGCCATCCTTGAAAAACCGCATGGAAAGCTGGCAGACCGTGGTGCCGCGATGTCCGCCGTGCGCCACGCCATTGATCAGGAACCCGCAGGAGCCGCAAATTCCCTCTCGGCAATCGTGTTCGAACGCGACCGGGGCCTCGCCCTTGCCCTGCAGGTTTTCATTCAGCAGGTCGAGCATTTCGAGGAATGACATGTCCGGAGTGACGCCCTGCACCTGATAGGTGGCAAACGCGCCGGGCGCTTTGTTGCTCTGCTGCCGCCAGACTTTGAGTGTAAGGTTCATGGCTACTTGTAACTCCTCTGGGCAAGATGAACGTGTTCGAAGGCCAGGGGTTCCTTGTGGAGTTCCCACTGCCCGGCTTGTCCCTTCCACTCCCACGCGGACGCGAAAGAGAAGTTCTCGTCGTCGCGCTTGGCTTCGCCATCGGGGGTTTGGCTTTCCACGCGGAAGTGGCCGCCGCACGATTCCGCGCGTTCCAGCGCATCCAGGCACATCAGCTCGCCCAATTCGAGGAAGTCCGCGACACGTCCGGCCTTTTCAAGCGACTGGTTAAGTTCTTCGCCCGTACCGATAATATTGACGTTGGTCCAGAACTCTTCGCGCAGCGCCGGAATCTTGGCAAGATTGGCTCGCAAGCCTTCCGCGGACCGGGCCATTCCGCAGTTGTCCCACATCAACTTGCCGAGTTCCTTGTGGAATGAATCAACGGTCCGCTTGCCACGAATATTCACAAGCTGGTTGACGCGCTGACTGACTTCTTCCTTTACTGCCGCGAACGCCGGATGTGACGTGTCGACCTTCTCCAGCGAGCTGGACGCAATGTAATTGGGCAACGTATACGGAAGAATGAAATATCCATCTGCAAGGCCCTGCATCAGGGCGCTCGCGCCGAGCCGATTCGCGCCGTGATCGGAAAAATTCGCCTCGCCCGCGACAAAAAGCCCAGGAATCGTGGACATCAATTGATAGTCCACCCACAAGCCGCCCATCGTGTAATGGACAGCCGGATAGATCCGCATGGGAACTTTGTAGGCGTTCTCTCCGGTAATTTCCTCATACATGTCGAAAAGGTTGCCGTATTTTTCGCGAACCACTGGCTCGCTCAGCCGGCGGATGGCATCAGCGAAGTCCAGGTAAACGCCCTGCCCGCCGGGACCGACGCCGCGGCCTTCATCGCAGACTTCCTTCGCATTGCGCGAAGCAACGTCGCGGGGGACCAGATTGCCAAAGCTAGGGTATCGCCGCTCCAGGTAATAGTCCCTCTCGTCTTCAGGAATACTGCCGGGAGCGCGATTGTCATTCTGCTTCTTCGGCACCCACACGCGTCCGTCATTGCGGAGCGATTCGGACATCAGTGTGAGCTTGGATTGATTCTCATTGCTTACGGGAATGCAGGTCGGATGAATCTGCGTGAAACATGGATTGCCGAACAGCGCACCGCGGCGATGCGCGCGCCAGATGGCGGTTACGTTCGAACCCTTGGCGTTGGTCGAAAGGTAGAAAACGTTACCGTATCCGCCCGTCGCCAGGACGACTACGTCTGCCGCATGCGATTCAATAGCGCCGGTGACAAGATTTCGCGTAATAATTCCGCGCGCCTTGCCGTTGACGACCACGACATCCAGCATTTCGCTGCGGCTGTACATCTTCACGCTGCCGGCGGCGATTTGCTCTTCGAGCGCTTGATACGCGCCGAGCAGCAACTGCTGCCCCGTCTGCCCACGAGCGTAGAACGTGCGTGATACCTGAACTCCGCCGAATGAACGCGTGTCCAGCAGCCCGCCGTATTCACGCGCAAAGGGCACGCCCTGCGCGACGCACTGGTCGATGATGTTGACGCTGATCTGCGCCAGGCGATAGACGTTGGCCTCGCGTGCGCGGAAGTCTCCGCCCTTCACCGTGTCGTAGAACAGGCGGAAGATGCTGTCGCCGTCGTTGCGATAGTTTTTCGCGGCGTTAATTCCGCCCTGCGCGGCGATCGAGTGCGCGCGACGCGGGCTATCCTGGAAGCAGAAGCAGGCAACGTTGTAGCCCTGCTGCCCCAGCGACGCGGCAGCCGCCGCGCCGGCCAGTCCCGATCCCACGATGATGACGGAATGCTTTCGGCGGTTGGCGGGGTTCACCAGCTTCATATCGAAGCGAGCTTTTTCCCACTTCTTTTCAATTGGACCTGATGGAATTTTGGATTCAAGCATCTCTATTTTTCAGGCGGGTTCGAAAGAGAGCCCGCACCCCTATTCCGGCGAGCTGCAATTACAGCCCGCACCCTGATTCCGGCGGGCTTCAAGTAGAGCCCGCGCCCTATCCTCTCAGCGCACCAACCCGGCGAGAACCGAGATCGGTACCGAGATAAATCCTGCAAATATGACAATGGCAACCAATCGGGAAAACATCCTGATGCTTTTTGTATTCTTCACTGTGACCCAGCCCAGTGTTTGGAGCATGCTCCAGATTCCATGATCCAAGTGCAGGCACAATGCGCCCATGGCCAAGATGTAAAACAAGGAGATCGGCCAGACAGAAAATGCCGCCACTACATTCTGGTAAACCATCAGGTGTTCGAACTGACCGGGCTGAAATCCTACGAGCCCGCCGGTCAAATGAAACAGATGGAAGATGATGAAGACGACCAGCAATGCGCCGCCCCAACGCATCGTCAAGGCGCCCCAAGAAGTCTCGATGTCCTTCTTGTTCCCGTACCCGATCGGGCGCGCCGCCCAGTTCATGCGCGTCAATTGCACCGCGGCAGTGACGTGGAACAATACGCAGGTAAGAAGGACGATTCGAACAATCCAGAGGAGTTGTCCGTAGCCGAGTTCCGGCCAGCCAACTTCCCGCAAGAATCTCGAGTAGGCATTGATTTCCTCCGGGCCGGAAAAAATTTTCAGGTTGCCCACCATGTGCGACAGGACAAACAGTATAAGGACCGCCCCAGTGACCGCCATCACCACTTTTTTGCCGATGACGCTGTTCCAAAGAGCGATCAAGCGATTGTTTGACGCCGCGTGTTGCTGTCCCACTGACTCGGTCATGATACAACTCCTGATTTAATTCCCTGCGCCATCAACCTGCCGGAATTCCGTGACTGTCCGCGCCCAAGCCGGCCACACACAGACGCCAAAAATAAAATGCCCATATAAAAGCGTGCATTGCAAAGGGTAAATGTGCGGTAACCGCTTAAATCAACCTCAGTCGCGGGCATCCTGGCTCCGACTCATTTGAAACTTTAGTATAGGTAATTCGGACAAACATATCAAGACACCACGATGAAGAATTTTGAATCACCGCGGCTTCACTTTCCGCATATAATGGCGCGCGATACAAAGTATTCCATGGAGACGGCTGATGGTCGAAAAGAAAAACGCCGATCTTGCGTCGGTGCTGGACAGCCTGGTTCAGTCCGGAAAACCACCGGACACCGAAGAGTGTGCGAGAGTGGCCGAGGCCATCGCTCAGAGGTTCAAAGTGGATACTGACGAGGTCGCGATCCTTGCGCTCAGTCCGAAGAAAAAGATACTTCGATTCGTCGTACCGGAAAAGCTGGCGCAGGTTGGCACGATTCCCTTGACTAGCTCCAGCGCTCTGGCCGCCCGCACGGCCCGGGACCGGAAGGCTGAAATCGTCAACAACTTCAGTTCCTCTCGCCACGCCAGTGTATTCGAAGGAGTTCCACTCGGCCGCCGCCAGGGTGAAACGATTCAGAAAATTATGAGCGCACCGATTCTCGATGGAACAAATGTCATGGGCGTCATTCAAATTTCACGCAAAGGCCACTCTTCTTCGGACGCCGGCCCGGACTTTACGCAAAAAAATCTGGGCGAACTGTCTTCCTTGTCCCACGCTTTGGAACTGTTTCTAAAACTCTGCCAAATTGAATAGTGACTGAAACACTGCGATCCGTCTCCGCTATTGCAAACCCCATTCACCACCGGCTTGCTGGCAAATCCGGCACAAGAATCCAAGCGGGACGGGGAATTCGATTGACACTCATCCCTGTTCTTGTTACTTTCTCGCTCGCGTAAATTTGTAACGCTGGTTCTTTGTAATATTCCAGGAGGCAACGCTCCACGGCACCATGGCATTCGTCGCGAAAAAGATTTTCCTCACAAAAGGTGTCGGAAAGCATCGGGAGCGGCTCTCAAGTTTTGAGCTCGCATTGCGCAGCGCGGGAATTGCCGCGTGCAACATCGTTCGCGTTTCTTCCATCTTCCCTCCCAGCTGCAAATTAATCTCCCGCAGCGAAGGACTGAAGCACATCAAGAATGGCCAGGTCGCGTTCACCGTGATCAGCGAAAACTCCACGCGCGAGGCGCATCGCCTGATCGCCGCGGGAATCGGGTTGGCGCTCCCGGCTGATAAATCTATGTACGGATACCTTTCCGAGCACCACTCGTTCGGCGAGACCGAAGAAGTGGCCGGCGAATACACCGAAGAACTCGCCGCGGAAATGCTGGCGACCACGCTGAACGTCGAGTTCGACCCGGACCTCTCGTGGGACGAAAAAAAAGAGGTCTATCGCATCTCGAACAAAATCGTCCGCACCATGAATATCACCCAGTCGGCCGTGGGCGATAAGCGCGGGTTGTGGACTACGGTATTAGCCGCCGCCATTATGATCGGCGAAGACGACTAAATCGTCCGGCTCTGCCGCTTCATTCCAATTCCTGTCTGAAATCTAAAATAATTGCTTTCTATGGGATGTCCGCGCGTAAAAAGCAAAACGTTAATGCTATGATTCGGTTATGGCGCAAAAATTTACCGTCGGCCTGATTCAGATGAGTTGTTCGCTCGACCCGCGCGAGAACCTCGCGAAAGCGGAAGACCGTATTCGCGAAGCCGCGAAACGCGGCGCACAGATTATTTGCCTGCAGGAACTGTTTCGTTCGCAATATTTTTGCCGAGAAGAAAATGCGGACCTTTTTGAACTCGCGGAAGCGATTCCCGGGCCTTCCACAGAATCCCTCGCAAAACTTGCCCGCGAATTGAAAGTCGCGATTATTGGATCACTTTTTGAACGCCGCGCTGCCGGCGTGTATCACAATACCGCCGCGATTCTGGACGCGGACGGATCGATGCTCGGAAAATACCGTAAGATGCACATTCCTGACGATCCCCTCTACTACGAAAAATTCTATTTCACGCCGGGCGATCTGGGATTCCCCAATTTCAATACGCGCTTCGGACGCATCGGCGTGCTCGTTTGCTGGGACCAGTGGTATCCGGAGGGCGCGCGAATTTCCAGTCTCGGCGGCGCGGACATTCTGTTTTACCCCACGGCAATCGGCTGGCATCCGGCCGAAAAACAAGAGTTCGGCGCGGCGCAACTCGATGCCTGGCGCACCATTCAGCGTTCCCATGCCATCGCGAATGGCGTTTTCGTGGCGGCGGTCAATCGCGTCGGATTCGAAGGCACTCCGCAGAGCGGCCTGGAATTCTGGGGCCACTCATTCGTATGCGATCCCTTCGGCCAGGTTCTCGCCGAGGCTTCCGCGGACAAGGAAGAAATCCTGATCGTCGAGTGCGATCCCGCGCGGAGTGAGGAGGTGCGGCGCAACTGGCCGTTCCTGCGCGACCGCCGCATCGATGCTTACTCTCCAATTCTGAATCGATGGCTCGAGTGAAGCCCACGCCCCTGCAACTTGGATTCCGCATGCCCGCCGAGTGGGAACCGCATGCGGCCACGTGGCTCGCGTGGCCCCACGAAAAAACGGACTGGCCTGGAAAGTTTGCCCCGATTCCCTGGGTGTATGCGGATATCGTCCGCCACCTCTCGCAAGTCGAGCGCGTGCGCATTCTAGTGGCCAACGCGGGCGCGGAACGCACCGTTCGCGACATCCTGAAAAAAGCGGGCGCAAACCTAACCGGGGTCGATTTCTTCCAGATTCCCACCAATCGCGGCTGGATGCGCGATTTCGGCCCGATCTTTGTGCGCAACAGCAAGGGCGAGTCCGCCGTCACCAACTGGCATTTTAACGCCTGGGCCAAATACGACGACTGGAAACAGGACGACGCCGCGAACGACAAACTCGCTTCGCAGCTGAAATGGAAGCAGTGGCAGCCCATGTTTGGCCGCAAGAGAGTAGTGCTCGAAGGCGGCAGCATCGATGTGAACGGTCGCGGCACGCTGCTGACGACCGAGGAGTGCCTGCTGAGTCCTGTGCAGGCGCGCAATCCCGGCCACTCGCGAAATGACCTCAGTAAAATTTTCCGCGATTATCTTGGCGTAAAGAACGTCCTGTGGCTGAAAAATGGGATCGCCGGCGACGACACGCACGGCCACGTGGACGACCTGGCGCGCTTTGTGGATGCGAAGACCGTCGTAACGGTCGTGGAAAAGGATCCCTCCGAGACGAATTACGAACCCTTGCACGAAAACCTTTCCCTGCTGCGCGAGATGAAAGACCAGGATGGCCAGAGCCTCCGAATCGAAACGCTACCCATGCCCGCACCGGTATATTTCGACGGCCAGCGCCTCCCTGCCAGCTACGCTAATTTCTATATCGCGAACCAAATCGTCCTGGTTCCCACGTTCAACGATCCGAACGATGCCGTTGCGCTCACCAAGCTCGCTCAACTGTTCCCCGATCGAAAAATCATCGGCATCGCTTGCCTCGATCTGGTTTTGGGCCTGGGCACTTTACACTGCATGACGCAGCAGGAACCCGCCTAAGAAGGAGCCCTTCATGCACCTATTTTTCTTCTATGTTCCACGCACAGTAATCGGCTGGATATTCGTCGGCCTGATTGCGGGTTGGCTTGCAGGTAAGGTATCGCGCGGCAGGGGCTTCGGCTGTATCGCTAATATCTTGCTCGGACTGATTGGGGCCATACTGGGCGGCTGGATTTTCTCGAAGCTCGGCATTTTCGGCGGTGGGATTATTTACAGTATTGCTGCGGCAACGCTAGGGGCAGTAGTTCTAGTCTCAATCGCGCGGCTATTTGCGGGTGGCGCGGAGTGATCCATATCCATACAGACTCTTTTGAGTGGCCCAATAAAATCGGATAGTGGTCCGATAAACCAGGAATCCTGCAAATCCCACATTCCGATAAGCCGACTTCTCAGGCGCTGGCTCCTCTATCAAAAATAAAGATTACGCCTTGGCTAACGGAATCGGATGCCGTGGTTCTTCAATTTCGGTATTTGTTGCATCATGGTGATGCCGTCGAGCGGTGAAATCTTTATGGCATACGTTGCGGGAAGTTCTGAACAATCGTGCAGAGAGTATTATTCCGTACGTAACCGAGCGCGTCTAAGTCTACTGGCGATTCCGATTTGTCTCTATTTGTTATTCGTGAAGCCCCCGGAGATATTGCTAGATAGACTGAATAATCTGCCTGACTCGCTCAAACTGACTGTTATTTTCGTCGGTATTGGCCTAGCGACGGTTCTTTTTGCGGCACCTGTTCTACGGTGGGCCGATTGGAAATGTCCGCGTTGCGGTGAAAAATTCGTTCAGCCGAAAATCCAGTTTGGGACTTACTATCTTCTCTTCATTATAGTGTGGCGACTGGTCTTGGGACGGCAGTGCGCGACGTGTGGCGTCGATCTACGACAAGCGAACTTCGATAATCGATAGGCCATAGGAAACGCCAAGTCGTGAGAACGGCTCTCAGTCACTGGGAGCCGAGATTTCCCACATGACGATAGGCCGACTCATCATGACTTGGCTCTGTCAGCATGCGACCATCGACAAATCGGGTGACCTCGAACAATCTCCGAATCGACGGAGGCAGTCCCAAAGGCTCCCCAATGTCTATGTGGACGCGCCCTGCACTTTAGTGCCGTAGCTCAGGCTTGTGTACCAGTTGTCGCGGCCTTGCGGCGTCAGGTCCATGAAATGCCACCAAGGAGCGAGTAGGTCGATTCCCCGCTCCAGAATGTCGGGACCCATCCTTGGATGAGCTGTGTAAAAGTGGCACACTGCACCGTTGCCGTCGCGCGTAAAAACGGAAACGGCCGAGTCCTGCGCGCCTTCCCGGTTTTCGCTGCCCAGATCGTATTTGAAGGTGTTGGTGCCGGCGCTCAGCAGACGCAGTCTGTCCCAACCTCGCCCGCGTGCGAACGCGCGCAGCGTCGGCAGATCGGTGGCGGCGGCCACCGCAAAGTCGAGATTTTGCGCGAGATGATGCGCGACACCGTTGGCGCCATCCAGCCAGGCTGTGCACATGGGGCACGCCTTGGTCTGTTTTTTGCCCAACATAAAGTGATAGATAATAAGTGAGCGATCGGGCTTAGTGAAGAGTTCGCTCAGCCGGACGGTGCGCACCTGCGCATCGCCAGGATTGAGGTCGCGCGGGCCCTCATCAAATTGGTAGTCCAGGATCGGCGCGCCCTGCGGCAGATGGCGGCGCAGTTCGGCGACGCGTTCGCGCTGGTGCATTAGCTCGATTTCGGCGAGACGAAGCTCCTCGCGCTTGGCTAGATACTCGGGCGATTCGTTGTCCAGATTGGTTTGTCGAAACGTTCCGTCAACCACTGTGTTTACCATGGTCGTTGTCTCCCTCCGGCCAATTCTTCCTCAGGCAGCAAGTGCAATGCCACTTCGTGGACTAGTAGCCTAGCATCTAAAAAGACGACGCAGTATAAAGTGGCGGCACTGACATGTTGAGACCGCTAGCGTACGCTCCCCTCGCGATGTGAGCTGTTCTGAACTGAACAGTCATCAAATTTTCTTTATTCGATTGTATCGGGATCGATACCTTACTTTTGTCGCGCCCCTCCGCCAAGTCCTTCCATGAGAAGGCCGGTTAGTGTCAAGACGGTTTTTTCTTTTTCTTACCAGTAGGTTTTGCCTTTGAGCTGATCCGCCTCTGCCGCCA
>Ga0265331_10000241_pt1 | contig 65691 bp, 55 predicted proteins | sample 41923metaG_FD_202088 | JGI IMG/M metagenome (GOLD analysis project Ga0265331, IMG submission 202088) | Rhizosphere microbial communities from Carex aquatilis grown in University of Washington, Seatle, WA, United States - 4-19-23 metaG | ecosystem: Host-associated > Plants > Roots > Rhizosphere... | reverse complement strand
CCGAAATGACGAGCTTGGCTGCCTTCCCTGGCATATGCTTCACCTCCTGTGGTATTTCGCACAAGATAAGCAAAACCAGCCGCCCGTGGCAGGTCAATTGGGACGTGCGGCACTAGTTGATTCATGGTCCCCTGGAAGCGAGCGCAGTCTGGTTCACACCAAAGGCTCGGCGAACTTCCGGAAGACGGCAAGGCGGCAGAGCAAACGGCCGCCTGGCAATGCATTGACCAGCCAGCCCGGCAAGTGAACGCAATCGTTCGGCGGCAAGGCGCGATTATGAATGTCACGCACTTCGAAACGTACCTGCATGCACTGGATGCTTGCGCCGACCCACAAGGGGTTCTGGGCGAGGAATGGGTGCTTCACCCGCCAAACCCAGACTACGGGTACGAGAGCACGCCGAGGAACGCGCTGACGTTTGGGAGGATGGGGGTTGACGGCGTTCATTACGCGATCCTCAAAATCAAAGGGGTTGTCGAGGATGATTCGCCGGTGATCCAGGTTTGCCCAATGGACTTCAGCGACTTGTATCAAGTCCTTGGTGAATCGTTCTTGAGCTTCCTCGCCGGTGGGTGCGGGGTGACGCGTCGCGAAATGGAATCCGTCTTTGCAACGGAGCGCGCAGGCGAGCAAACCTTGGTTACCTTTTTGAAGGAGCGTTTCGAAATGTCGAGATTGTGGGAGGGGAAACGCTCGCACCAATTTCGCGATTGCTTGGAGTACATCGAAATTAAGCCGTGAATGCTGGCGAACCATGTGCTGCAGCGAACCTGGCCATCGCGCTCTGGTTGCAATCCACGCCTCCCGCAAGCCGGGTCACTGAGTTTGGGCCAATGCGCGCCGGCCACATCGACCGACGCAGCGAACCGGACCCAGGGAGCGATCTTCCAAGTCTTCTCGGCGGGACGATCGCGACCGCCGAGGGAGGGGCGCTCTGCGCCAATGATTGACGGCTGGGCTGGCCGGCCGGGGTATCCTGAGGGTTACCGGCCGGCAAAGTGGCCCACGGGAATTGACCAGGCCGATGCAACGGCCGTGAACTCGATGGCTTGTTGACGGCGTCGGCGTCGCCTTTTCCTATTTAAAAAGGAGCTGCGCGAAGTCGGCAAGATTCTGCCGCCATAACGGCCACACATGCCCAACGTCAGGGGCTTCCGTATATGTGACCTTGACGCCCTTGGAATCCAAATACGTCTTGAACTGCCGGTTCGTAGGAAGTGCGCCGAAGTCGGCCGTGCCGCAAGCGATCCAAAGCAGTTTGATCTGTGCGTTCGACTCCGCGCCGAGCTTGGGGAACTGGGCTGGAAGTTTGCTTTCCACCAGGGTGAATCTTGGCCCCCCTCCGTCAGTAGCATTCTGCGTCGGGCGAGTGAGTGGCCAGTTGTTGTAGGCCCCGCTGAAAGAACCAAGCCACGCAAACGTCTCCAGGTGGTTCAGTCCCGTGTGCATCGCTTCTGCGCCGCCCATCGAGAGCCCAGCCATGGCCCGGCCGGTAGGTTCAGTAGAGACGTTGTACTGCCTTTCCACTTGTGGCATGAGTTCTTCCAGCAAGATGCTGGTGTAGGTCGTGAGCATATCCTCGCGGTCGATATCCACAGGACCGGCAGCAGTTCCATAGGCATGTGGCACAACTATGATCATCGGCACGGCTTTGCCCTGGTTGATCAGGGTGTCGAGGGTCACGTTGGCAGCCCCGTCTTCGAGCCAGGCGTTTGTGTCTTGGAGCCAACCATGGTGCAGGTATAACACAGGATAGGGTTGGCTGCGCTTGGAGTCGTAATTGGGCGGCGTATAAACGAAGAAATCGCGCTCGTCGTTGGCAATCTTGGATTGGAAGACATGGCGCGATACCACGCCCCGAGGCACATTGGGCAAAGGCGTCCACGGCATGTCGCCGGGTACGAGCACGATATTCTGTCCGATCCTTCGATAGGAAGAACTGAAACGAGTATTCGAGGGATCGAGAATACTCAGGCCATCGACATCAAAGCTGTATGGATAAAGATCCGGCTTCAACGGCGCGGTGGTCACCGACCAGACTCCCATTTCGTCCTTCTGCATTCGCAGCGGTTGCGGCATGATGCCCCTGACCGTGACCGCCGTCGCGTTGGGGGCCCTCAAACGAAACGTTACGGTTCCGTCGGAGCCGACCTCCGGCGACCGGACTGGCGGGGCTCCGAACTGTCCCACCCGGCGCGCGTCCGGAGCCGGTCGCGTTGCAGGAGCTTGCGCGAAGACGCCAATCGTCGCAAGTGTCGTTAGCAGAGCAAGCGAGAATCCGATGATTCCTGCCCGAACTGAAAGAAGCTTTCCATTTATCATTTCCAACCTCCTAATCACGCAAGGCTCACGAAAGCCCCCTACTTCGCTTTGACGTCGTAGCACAAGAGCAGGTCTTGATCTCGGATGTAGAGTTTCCCATTGGCAATGGTCGGATGAGCCCAGGCGGGGGCGGAACTGCGGTCGGGTTGCTCAAAATGGCCTCGCACGACCAGTTTCTCTCGCGATGGCTCGATCAGGATCATTCTGCCATCCTCAGTACGTAGATAAAGCCGTCCGTCTGCCATCAGCAGACTTCCCTTTGGCGCGTTTCGGTCCCTCCACAAGATTTTTCCAGTCTGAAAATCCATGCAGGTCAGAAACCCACCTTCATTCCCCCCGTTGGCTCCGTAAAGACAGCCGTCATCAACGATCATCCCACCGTGATGGTTTTGCATGCTGGTCGTGAAATAGACCTCCTCGGGCGTGATCACTCCATCGGCGTTCTTGACCAGCTTCACCGCTCCTCCACCGTTGCCATAGGCCGACGCCGCGAACAGCAGGCCATCCTCGAAAATCGGCGTGGAACAGTTGATTCCCATGCGGTTTGCGGCGCGATCGTACCGCCAAAGAAGCTTGCCATCGTTCCCTGCCACTCCAATGAGCGAGTTTGCGGTCATCTGCACATATTGTCGCTGCCCGTCAAAGTCGATTGCGATCACCGATGCATAAGCGGCCCCTGACCGCGGGCCGCCGAATCCTCCAAATCGACCGCCTGGTCTGCCGGCGCCGGCATTAAAGCTCCCCGGGCTCAACTGGCCTCCTTCGAAACCCTGATCTGCCAGCCACTCCTGACCGCTCGAATCCTTGAAAGGCGTAGTCTGACCAGCCTTGATTCGAATCGTCCTGGCCTCTTTCGCATCGTCGGCCTGAGGGATAATTTCAATGGCCTTGATGGCTGGATTGTCGACCTGCCGCGTGAAGGTGATGCGAAGCTCGCCTTGAGTCACCTCGACCGGTACAGACTCGATATAAGCGCGCTGGAAACCTTCAGCCTTCTCCCAAACATCGAAATCTTCGAACTCCTTTCCCTGGACGTTGAAGTTGAAAACCCGCTGGCCAGCGCCGGTAATACCTTGGTACGTCTCCGCGAAGTACAGCTTCACGAGGTATTTGCCATTCGGAACTTTCTGCGAGAAAGCAGTCATTCCCCAGCGTTCGCTCTGGAACAGTCCGGGATCCTTCGTTCCGGCGATCGCCGGAGCCGAGGCTCCCGCGTTTCCCGGGGGAGCATTGGCTTGATCTCGGCGAAGTGATATATCTGTGCGATTGCGACGGTCGTCCACCGGACTTCCCGCAGCGTCAGGCAACCGGCACTTCCAAGCCGTCTCGCCGGTCTCCTTGTTGAGGGCGACCACGAGGGCCTCGGGGCCACCGGGTGTGCAAATGAGTTTGTCGCCGTCAACGAGCGGTGATTCCCGGTAGCTCCACATCGGGAGAATTCCACCAAAATCCTGCGTCAAACTTCGCTGCCACAGGATCTTTCCACCTTCAACACTCAGGCAGGCCACTCTTCCTCCCATGCCGATGACATACACCCGGTTGCCGTCGATCGCTGGTGTGCATGCCGGGCCTTCTTTTGACTGAGGCACCCCCTGTTGAACAGCATCCCCCAGCGGTGTCGCCCACACTTGTTGGCCGTCGCTCTCGGAAAGCGCCCATACGATTTCCTTCCCGTTCCGATTGCTCATGCCAAAAAGCCTTCCTCCGGCGACAGCGGGCGCACTGTCACCACCGCCAAGCCCGTTGATTCTCCAAGCGAGCGGCGGCCCTTCTGCCAGCCACTCTTGCCGCAGTCCCTTCTCCCGCGAAATGGAGTTTCGGTCCCGCCCCCGCCATTGCGGCCAGTCGAAGGCCCCGGGGGCGTCGGCAAAAGCTGTCGTCCCGATCAGGCCGAAGAGGAAACACCAAGCGTAGCGATTCATCGAACCGTCTCCTTTTGTGCGCGGCCGGCAGTTTGATAGTGGCGTCGCCCGTTGCGGCGTTTCGCACCGCGTGACCGTTCGCCACTAATGTATGAAGCGAATTGCCACCGGCCGTTACAAGCCCGCCGGATATTTCTTGAAGAAACTTTGGGCGATGCGACGCGGAGCCGCCGCGGCTGATTGAGACACCCTGCTCGGCGACATAGGGCAGCCGACCTCAGTCAGTCATCCGCGCTCTTGCGAGAACTTGTGCCTGGGGAAACTCGATCCGGATGGCGACCTCGGGACCGGGGGTAGGCAGTGGCCTCGTCAGTCCTCCCTGCCGCACGGAGTGCCTCGCCCAAGGCGACCAGCACGAACTCGCTCCGGGGCCGGACGGCCAGGGCCGCCGAGTAAAAGCGAACCGCCTCGTCGGGCTTGCCAGCCCCCATTAGCGAGCGGGCGAGATCATGGTTGATCCAGAAATCATCTGGGTGAGCTCGCTGGGCACGCCGCAGCAGGGAAGCCTCCATCTCCCGTTCACCGAGATGCCCCAGGGCGTAAGCGAGTCGCGAGATACTCTCGCGATGCGGCACATCGTCAGGCGTCGACGACGCCAATTCCAGGAAGATGGCGCGGGACTGCTCCCGGTCCTTAGCCTCCAGGTCCAGCGCGTCGCGCAGGCGGGAGCGCCAAGGATCGGGGTCGGCCGCCTTGGCGATGGCTGACAGTTGGCGTACCTTCGAGGGATCCCGACGATACACGATCCGTCGGACGAACGCCCACTGATCGAGCGCGTCGACGAGCTCGGACGCTATCGGTGCCGCCGCGATGCGAGCACCCGCGGCGTCCGGAGTGAGCCGGTTCACGTCGAGCCCGTACTCTTGGAAGGCTGAGGTATACTCGCGATCCGCCCGTTCGTGGTCCAGATCCAAGGCGATGTCAGTGTGGATCGAAGCGAGCCGCACAACGGTACGATGATCCTTTGAGCGTTCCTTTGTCTGCTCGCGCTCACGGTCGACCGTCGCAACGAGCTCCCGGATTTCGCGCTGCAGTTCGGGTCGGATTTCGGCACGAGGGAGCAATCCTTCCGCCCGTTTCGCCGCTTGGGTAGTCTCCGCCCAGACTGTCATGTCCCCTTCGGGTGCCGCGCGGGCGCGGCCGAGAAGCAGCGATGCCTCATGGAGGGCCGCCGTTGTCTCCAGGGTGGACGCCTCCGCGCGGGCGGCACGCTCGTGAGTCAACCAGAGCCCGCCGCCCCCCGCCAAGGCCGCCAGGGTGAGAATCGATGCAGCAAGTCCCGCCACGAGCAGGCGACGCTTCCTCTCCTCGGCGGCGCGGGACTCAGCCCGGGCGCGAGCCAGTTCGGCGGCGCGGAGGCGCTCCTCGACGCCGGCCAAATGGTTGTTCAGGACGGTGACGATGACTCCAGCATCGCGGGGCCGATCCCTCGGCGCCGCCGCAAGGCAGGATTTTGCCAGCGCAATTAGCTCGGTCTCGGCGCCGCAGGCGTCGAGTCGTGCGAGGGCATCAGCCAGGTCTGCCCTCGCGGCCTTGTCATAGACCTCATTGCCACTCGGACCTGTATAGGGTGGCAGTGAAGTGAGGATTTCGCAGAGAATCGCGCCGAGCCCAAAGACATCCGCCCGTTCATCCAGCGTGTCCAGCAAGCCCCGAGCCTGCTCGGGCGCCATGTAACAGGGCGTGCCCAGAACCGATCCAACCCTCGATTCGTCAGCCGAGGAGCCGGTGCGCAGCGTCCGGACAGGCTCAATTTCGGCTTGGCTCCGGAGCGACCGCTCTTCGTCGGCGACTCCCCCTCTGTCGATCACCTTGGCCAGGCCCCAGTCCATCACCTGCACCTCGCCAAATCCCCCGACCATGACGTTCGATGGCTTCAGGTCACGGTGGACGACCCCGCAGCTATGGGCGTAGGCCATCGCCTGACAGAGCTGCTCGAAGACCGCAAGATATCGTGGCCGGTTTTCACTCGCGTCGGTGCGAGCCTCGAGGAGTGCTGCCAGAGTCCGGCCCCGGATCAGCTTCATGGCGATGTATAAACGGTCGTCGGGCAACCGTCCCAGCTCATACACCGGGATAATACCCGGGTGCTGAAGTTGGCCCGCGATCTGCGCTTCCTCGACGAATCGGCTGACCATCTCCGGGCTGTCGCGGTGCTTCTCCAAGAGGACCTTGACGGCCACATCCCGGCCCAAGTCGACATCCCGGCCCTTGAGCACAAGGCCCATTCCCCCCCGAGCGATCTCGCCGTGAAGATGGTAGCGTCCGGCGTCGCCCGCCGAGGTCGGCATCGCTTCTGAGCTGGCCACCGCGGGCCGCTCGTCGGACCGGGCGTCCCGCAGCAGCACGCGGGGCACCGGCCCGACTGCCCGCTCGACGTTCGAGAGGATCCCCGACTGCGCGGGTTGGTTCCATCGGCCGGTGATCATTCCCCCGGCAGCCTCGAGCTCCGAGTCCCGCGATTGCGCGTGCCCGGCCCGGACTCCGTGCCCGAGCAGACAGCGCGGACAGAGACCGGCCGGGGCATTGGCTAGCCGCGGGGCGCCGCAACGAGGACAGGTATTCGCTGGATCCATCATGAGTTCCGCGGACTGGCTTGCGGCGCCCCAGTGTGCGGACGTAAGCCTTCATCAATCTATCAAGCCAAAGGCCTGCGGGCGTTACCAACATCTTCGAGATTTTGCCGCGGCTCAGGCATCCAGGGCGGAGAATAGGGCTCTGATTTCGTCGTCAACATCGGCCGGCTCGGCCAGCGTGGCCGCGATCTCCTGGCGGAGAAGCTCGCCATAGCGACGGCGGAGCCTATGGGCAGCGACGCGGGCCGCACCCTCGGAGGTGCTCAAGCGAGCAGCGACTGCTACGTAAGAGTGAAGTTCGGGGTCGCCAGAGAGCTTGTCGCGAAGCGCCTCGAAGGTCGCGGCCTTGCCGGCCTCGTCGTACTCTCGGCCGAGTTGGTCGAGGACCCGCCCCAAGAGAGTCAGCGCCCAACTCCTGTCGTAGATCCGTTCTGGTGTGAGCTCGTCGGCAAGTTCCAGCGAGTAGCGCCCCTCGGCGTCGACCGAATCGATCGAATGAATAGTCCGGCCGCCACCGCGCTTCCGCGCCTGATCCCAGTCGCGGCGGTTGGCGAGGAAGTGGGCGCACACAGTGCGTAGGAAGGAGCGGAACCGCCCCCGGGATGGATCAGCCTCGGCCAGCAGGCCTTTCTCAAGCGCTCGCGCGAAGAAGTCCTGCGTCAAGTCCCGGGCCTGCTCAGGGTCGTATCCCCGGCGGCGAATGTAGGCATAAAGTGGATACCAGTAGCTGCCGCAGAGCGCGGCGAGCGATTCCTGGGCGAGAGGGGTATGGGGGTCGCCCGCTTGGAGCACCAAACTCCAGTGGGTTGTGGGGAAGTGAGCGGGCGAGGGCGCGTCGGAAGGATTCTGAGGCATTATGACCAACTCCCCGAGCCACGCCGAGGTTGTGAGCCTACCCAATGCCCCAGTTCCTGGAGATCATTCTACACGGCCAATCTCGGGCCGCGAGTGCCCGGAGCTGATTCCAAGCTAGAGCTCTATCGCAGGTCGGGCTTTTGGGCGCGGCTCATGCTTTTAGGTTTTCGAGCCACGCACCGTAGTCCCATAAAGGGATATTTTCGATGGCGACACGGTCGCGGCCGCACCTTGCGCGCGTCGGTCAAATCGACCGACGCACTGAACCGCACCCAGGGAGCGACCTTCGAACTCTTCTCGGCGGGACGATCGCGACCGCGAAGGCAGGGGGTGCGCTGCGGCGATGATTTATGTCTGGGCTCGTCGGCCGGGGTATCCTGAGGGTTACCGGCCGGCAAAGTGGCCCGCGGGAATTGACCGGGCCGATGCAACGGCCGTGAACGCGATGGCTTGTTGACGGCGTCGATCACCTTGCTACATTCGAAAAGGCATTCCCAGCCCTGTGAACTTGACCCGAAACCTTCGGAGATCGAGGTAGTGCAATGGCAATATTTCCAGTGATATGTCCAGTAATATTACATTGCGTCACTTCGATATTCGATTAGCATCTGAATGAAATGACGTTACTCGCACGGCTGTTCGTCGGGCTGATTGTCGTCCCGACCACGATCTGGATCGCACTGGCGGTTCATTACCACTTGCGCCGGCCTTGGCTGCGATGGGTAGTGTCACTCCTGCCGCTGCTCGCTGTGGGAACGAGCCTGACCGTACTGCCGTTCGTCCCCTGGGCGCTCGCCGTTTGGTTGGGGTTGCTGGTGTTCACGACCGCGTGGTGGTTTTCGCGGCGCCCAAGATCGGACCGTGATTGGGCCGTGGGGATGGAAGTGCTTCCCTGTACCGAGATCGTGGGCGACACGCTACGGGTGCATCAATTTCGCAATTTCAGTTATACGGCCGCGGGCGAACCGATCCCGCGCTACGAGCAGCGCACGTATGACCTGGCGAAGCTTTCTTCGCTCGATTACTTTTTGTCGCACTGGTCGGGACCGGTGATGGCGCACACGCTCGTGAGCTTCGGCTTCGACGGCGGGCAATTCCTGTGCGTATCGGTCGAAGCGCGCCGCCAGCGCTGGCAAAGGTATTCGCCTTTGTGGGGCCTGTTTCGCTCGTACGAGCTGATTTTCGTGTTCGGCGATGAGCGCGACATCGTGCGAATGCGCACGAATATACGCCGGGAGCGAGTGTTCATGTATCGTCTGCGTTTGCCTCCGCATCATTTGCGACGACTGCTGCTCGACTACGTGAGGCGGGTCGAGATGCTGGCCATGCGGCCCGCCTGGTACAACTCAGTCACCAGCAACTGCACGACCAATTTGTTTTACCAAGGCCAGGCGAGCGTGCCGTGGTGGATGAAGCCGGGTATCTTTCTGAACGGCTTTTCGGCGCGCACGATGTATCGACTTGGCTTCTTGAGCGACAGTCTGCCGTTTACGGAACTGCAAGCCCGCTGCGCCATTCGCGAACTCGCGTTGGCCGCGGGCGACGCGGCCGATTTCTCGCAGCGCATCCGCGCCCAGATGGTTCTGCCCGAGCCCGAGCCCGACGCCGAGCGATCACGATGACAACCGCCCCCTGATGCCGTTGTCGCCGGCCCAACCACTTCCCCATCGAGGGTGGCGGGAATCGAGGTATGGTCGCGGCTTGCCGTCGAAATTCACCATCCGTATACTGCGCCGCAGACCGCGACCCTCGCGGCGAGGAGTTTGCTTATGGATCGCGCCGGTTGGTCGAAATTGATTCCAGGTGACGACGGTTTTCATGGTAGCGGTGCGTTTCGCATCGACGCCTACTCCGAATTCATGCCACCACCTCGTGTTGGCTGGAAACCGTATGGCCCAGTGCCGGTCAATGCGCAACTGTTTTCGCCCGACGATCCCTATGGTTGGAAGGTTCACGAATTTGATGAAACGCTTGAGTTGCAACCGGGCCTGCACCAAATCGCCAATCAACTGATGACCCGGCTCAAGCGGCTGCAAGACGGAAATCCGGAAACCGGCCTGCCCAGGCACGTATGTCGAGACAATCCGTTCTGGCCGCCCGAGTTGGCCCGCTCGAATCTTCAGAACGATCGCTGTGTTCTTCTGTTGCCGCTGTCGCTATCGCGCACTCAGGATGACAAGGGGCGTGTTCGGTGGACGCTCTTCGGCAACAGCGAGCAGGGGCCGGGCAAGGCATTTTGGAAGAGCTTTTTCACGGCCCCCCAGGTCGAGGCGCCGCCGGAATTTGGCATTGGGTTTTTGTGCCGGTTGTTGCATTCGGTCTATGGCGAATGCATCGAGGGCGCTGACGGACTGCGCCGAGCCGGATTTCGAATACTTCCGGAGGACCAGCCCGATTTCCCGTTTTGGAACGAAGGCGAATTGCCGTCGTGGGCAAAGTCGTTCTTGCTTCGAGACGACGAGCCCAGCGACCTGGTGAAATACCTCCTTACGTTTCGCCAATTTGGGCGACTGCCGGCACCAGTGCGTGAAGCCTATATTGGCGGCCGCTTGGCGCTCTTGCCGTTTCCCGGAAGCCTCGTCTTTTGGGGCGTCGAACGGGCACGGCTCGTCTATCCGCAGTTGCCGCTGGCATTGCAAGTCCCGCTTTTGGCCAATGTGAATCGCCGTGAATCGCCGGTCGGGATCAGAGTTCCGCAAGCCGGTGTGTTCCATGTGCCGAACGCCGATCGGCCATCTTTTGTCAGCGCGGCCGGGCATTTACGCAACACCTACAAGCGGTCGCACCGCTGGGAGAAAATCCTCCGCGATCAAGACCAATTGGAGCTGGTCGGCAAAGAGTCGTCGCTGGTGAACGTGTTGTTCAGCACCATCCCGGGCGACGTGGAACTTTACGGCAAGCCCATGGCCCGCAACGTTCAGATATGGACGGAGCGCCCTGAATTGCTGCTCGATGGACCGCACGCCTCGCCCGCCGACATCAAACAAGCGATGCGTACAATTCTGGCGGGAGGTGTGTTTGGTTACCGCTTCGTGTTTCCGGCCATGCGCGTGGGCAAACACGAGGTTTACTGGCAGCGACCGCTGGTGGCCTATCGCGACGCGGCGGGCGAGGTCGCCGTGCTGCCCGACGCGCCGCTCGGCTATTTTACCGCCTACGAAGCCGACAAGCCGCGCTTGGATCGCGCCATCGAGTTATGGCCCCGCTTGCAACGGCGAGAGGTGTTGATGGCGGCGCTGGCCGGCGAGGACTATACCCGCAAACGTGTCGTGCCGCCGCAAGTGCGGAACGTCCGCAAGCTGACGCATGCCTACGCGCTCTTCGGCGAAAAGCCGTTGCCAATCAACTTTGCCCGCAGAATCATGGGGCTCGACCGCGAGGGCGCCGACGAGCGCCGGCTGGCGGAATTGCCCGAGCAGGTGGCGACCCGCATCCGCGAGCTTGTTGCGCCCGACGAGCAGCTTTCGGGAAAGCCGGGCCGGGCTCCCGATTCGTTGACCTACTCGCGTTCAGCGCGGCGCTCGTTCGAGGTTGCCTATTGGAAGACCATCGCTTCATTGGCCGAAGGGACCCTGCTCAACAAGAACAATGCCGACTGCGTGCTCGACGAGGCAACCCAGCGGATGCTGCCCTATCACGAACGTCAGCTCGAGGGCCTCGGCGATTTGCTCCTGGCATATTACGAGAAGAAGATTGCGGCGGCGAAAATGGCCGGCAAGGCGCTGGCGGGCGAGGTGCCCTTTCGTTGGCGCACCGACTTGGACTACTCGTGGATGGGCGGCTGGCGGAAGAACCAGGAGGCCGAGGCCGAGCGCAATCTGCTGGTCGTGATTCCGGGCCGAAATCGCCGCGAGGCGGTCATCATGGCGGATCATTACGACACGGCCTTTATGGAAGACAGGTACGCGAACGATTCTCGCGGTGGCGGCGCGCGCATTTCAGCTTGCGGCGCGGATGACAATCATTCGGCGACGGCCGCGATGATGCTCGCCGCGCCGATTTTCCTCGAATTGAGCCGCCAGGGGAAATTGGGTTGCGATATTTGGCTGGTGCACTTGACCGGCGAGGAGTTTCCCGCCGACTGCCTCGGGGCCCGGGCGTTGACCGAGCGGCTCGTCGAGCGAACGCTCAAGCTGCATTTGCCGCGGGGAAAATCCAAAGACTTGTCCAAAACCACCGTCCGCGGCGTCTATGTCTCGGACATGATCGCTCATAATCATGACCGCGAGCGCGACATCTTTCAGATTTCACCGGGCAACGACCCCGGTTCGATGTGGCTCGCGTACCAGGCGCACCTCGCCAATGAGATCTGGAACGAATCCGTTCCCTTTTGGAACAAGCGGCAAAAACGCGTCGGCCTCTCGCGCGGCCGCCGCAGTCCGCACGGCGCCGCGATTCCGGAGATGGCGCCATTTCTGCAGCTATCCGGCCACGTGCGCGTGCCCTCCGATCCGCGGAGCACGCTTTACAACACGGATGGGCAGATTTTCTCCGATGCCGGCGTACCGTGCGTGCTATTCATGGAGAATTACGACATCAATCGCACGGGTTATCATGACACGCACGACACGATGGAGAACATCGACCTGGAGTACGGCGCGGCGGTGTGCGCGATCACCATCGAAGCGGTCGCGCGGGCGGCTTGCCTCGGCAATTGAGATTTGGAACGAATCCGTTCCCTTCGACCGACCGGGCAGTCGGCTTCACGGCGGATTTGCGGAGACCGAAGTGAGCGCCCCGATCACCGGCGCATCGTCACCGCAAACGGAGAATTGGATTTCAACCACGTTTCGAAAGCCTTCCAATGCGTGCCGCCGATACGATTCGATAACTCCCCGCAGGTACCGATCGCGTATCGCGGAAGCCAGATCGCAGACTCCGCCCCCAATCACCAGGAGGTCGTAGTCTCCCAGGTAATTAACGCTGAGCAGCGTAATGCCCAGGGCCAGCGCCTGGTCGTCGAACAGTTCCAGTGCCAGCGGATCACCGCCATCCGCCAGCCCGCGGAGGAGTTTGGCTTTGTCGCTGGCCGAACCGCCGGCGGACTGCAAGCTGTGGTCTTGCCAGCGATCGAGCGACAATCGGTATTGGAGTTGGTGGGTCAGAGCCGTCAGTGAGATCGCCGATTCGGCGGTGCAATACGAGTTCCCGACAAGCAATTTCCGGTCGTGCTCGTAGCGAAACGCGTGCGGGGGTAGCGAAATATGCCCGGCATGGCCCGCCCGGCCCCCGCAACCACGAACGACCTTGCCCTCCTGGACCGCCCCACCTCCCAAACCGGTCCCGACGATGACCATGAACATCGACGACAGGGCTGCGTCAGACAAGGGCAACGCCGACGCTTGTTTCCATTTCATCGACCGGCTGCGAACCGCGAATTCCCCCAGGGCCGCCGCCTGCCCGTCGCCCAAATAGTGCACACTGAGCCCCGGGCGGCGAACATGGAAAGCTCTTTCCAGCTCCGCTCGGATCGGAAAGTTGTCCCATTGCGTTGGATCCAGATTCGGCGATTTGAGCAGCACACCATCTACGGTTGCAGGTCCCGGCGTCGCCAGTCCCACGGCCGCGACGTCGTTGATCGATCCACCAAGTGCATTGATCGTCGCCACCGCATGTTCGACGATGTTCCGCGTCACTTCCTGCGGGCCTTGCTCCGAGTGAGTCGGAAACTGGCCGGTAATATGGAGAACCTCGCCTTGATCGTTACCAAAGGCAAGGGTGGTTGTCGTTCCGCCGACATCGACCCCGATAAAGTAGCTCACGGCTATAGCCTCGTTGAGCGTGTCTAAATGACGAACCCCTCCTGTTGTTTTTGCAGCTGGCTATGGAATCATACCGAATCTTGGGCGCCGGCGGGAGTCGTACTCGGCATCGTCTGCTCGACGCGCCGACGTCGATGTTCCTCGGCTCCGCCAAGGGCACCGAGCTCGACTCGAAACACGTCAATCGCCCTCAGGTGAGCGCCCGAATTCCAAAGCTTACAAGACGTGCGCGAACCTGGGCGAAGTGAGCGGATTTGCACACGCATTTTGGCACGCGAGCACCAATGTGCCGGACTCTCTGACGCCGCCATCACGCCGCTCGATCGGTTTCGAACCGACTGAGCGGGGATGCTGACGAAACGGTACGCTGTTTGCATGCAATGTTAGTGTGCAGAGGCCAAAGGCCAAGGAACGAATCGATGTCTACGAGAAAGATCCTGTTCGCCACGGACTTTTCGTTGGCAAGCACGCGGGCTCTTCATGTCGCCTCGTCGTTGGCGCGCGACACCGGCGACGCGCTCTTGATCGTACACGTGTGCGAAACGCAGACACACTCCGGCGGCGAGTTGCCTGACGAGGGCTTCCAAGCGTCGGACGCGGACTTGAGTAAGCTGCACGCCGTCGTGCCGACGGGTCCAAAGATTTCGTGCGAATATCGGCTCTTGTACGGCCAACCGGCAAACACGATCGTCGAATTGGCCACGCGGGAGGACGTTGACGCCATCGTGCTCAGCACCCATGGAGATTCGCGCGTTCATCATCTGCAGACGGGTAGCGTTGCCCAAGCTGTAATGCGCGACGCGCATTGCGCCGTCATCGCCTACAAGCCGCCTACGCATGTCCCGCCTGCCGAATCCATGCATTCGGCGTGACACAGGGCGGACCTCAGACGACCAAGACGCCGCGGAGCCGCGTCCGACCAATGGCCCATGCCGGACGCCGCGGGCGAGTCGGCGAAGCCAGAGGCCGGGCAAGCAATCATAGGCATCAGTGCCCGCCTCCTCCAGATCCACCTCACGACCTGAAATCCAGCCCCGGATCTTCTGGAGGTCCGCCGTACAGTTTGAAATTGAAGCCCTTGCCGGCCAGAGTGACGATCCCCGGCATCTGCGCGCCGTCGTTACGCTCGAGGACGAGGACCGCGCCGTCCACCGAGTACTTGCCGCCGAATGACTGCTTTTTCCCATCCTGTTCGAACGCCCAGGTGAATTTCTGGTCCTGAGTCAGGTTGAGCGAAAACACAGCGCCGTCTTTGCGCTTCGCACTCCATTTGCCCACGATCTTCGTGGCGTCGATCTCGCCCGGAGGAGTTGGTTCGGCAGAAGCATCGGCCGAGGAAGAGGGCGGAGTCGCCTTGGCCCCGGGTGGCGCCTCCGGAGTGCCGCCGACCAGCGTCAGGAGCTGAGTCGTGAGCTTGTCTCCGGGCTCTAGCTTCAAGACAGCGTCATACTGTTTACGGGCCGCTTCCGAGTGGCCGCACGTGAGATAATGGTAAGCCAGAACAAAGCGCGCCTCTGCCGACGATGGGTTGTCTCCCACATACCGCTCCAGCTTCTGGAGTTGCCCGGTATAGGTCGACACGCCGGAGTACATCCCCTTCAAGGTCGTCCAGTCCCAGCCCGGTCCGGCGGAAAGGACTGCGTACAAAGTGGCCGCAGCATGCTTGTAGTCCTTGGTGGCAAAAAAGACGAGGGCCCGGAACTCGTGCAATGCGGCGTCATTCGGCAGGGCCATAATGGCCAGGTCGATTTCGCGCGAAGCTTCGGCGTAGTTTTCCAGTTGAAATGCCGCGCGCGCCAGATCCATGTGCTTCGTCCCTTCCCGCACTTCGGGTGAGATAGGTATCTCCCCGTCCGTCGCGATCGGCTCATCCGTCGCCGTGATGTCAGCCGGTTGCTGATTGATCACGGTGATGGGTTGCGAGTAGTCGTAATAAGCCGCTTCGTCGCCGCTGCTCGCATAATAGGGATTGCCGTAGCTGGCGTATCCCGAATCGTACATGACGGAACCGAGGGCCCAGGCGCCAAGCCCCCAAGCGATTGGCGCGCCATACCAGGGACCGCCCCAATAGCCTCCCCAACCACCGTGCCAGTAGCCTCCCCAGCCACCGTGCCAATAGCCTCGGTTGAATCCATTCTGCCAACCGTTGGCCCAGCCGTTCCAGTAACCCCCGCGAGCGCCGCCCCAGGTGCCGCCGTTCCAATTGCCGTTCTGCCAGTTATTGAAGTACCCGCGATGCGACGCGATGTTCATGTTGCTGAGGTTGTTGCCAATACCTCCAACGCCACCAACGCCGCCCACACCGCCAGCAAGTCCGGGACGACCACCCACACCGCCACCGAGTCCGGGCCGACCACCCACACCACCACCGAGTCCGGGCCGACCGCCTACACCACCCTCTAGGCCGGGCCGACCGCCGACACCACCACCGAGTCCGGGCCGACCACCGACACCACCACCGGCTCCAGGGCGACCACCCACGCCACCCGCGGCTCCGGGCCTACCACCGACGCCACCAGCGGCTCCAGGGCGACCGCCCACACCACCAGCAGCTCCAGGGCGACCACCTACACCACCAGCAGCTCCAGGGCGACCACCCACGCCACCCGCGGCTCCGGGCCTACCACCGACGCCACCAGCGGCTCCAGGGCGACCGCCCACACCACCAGCAGCTCCAGGGCGACCACCTACACCACCAGCAGCTCCAGGGCGACCACCTACGCCACCAGCGGCTCCAGGGCGACCACCTATTCCACCAGCGGCTCCAGGGCGACCACCTACGCCACCAGCGGCTCCAGGTCGGCCACCGATACCGCCGCCGCCTCCACTCGGACGAGTGGCAGGGCGCCCGCCGCCGGAAAATCCGCCGCGTGGCGCGCCGCCATGGAATCCACCACCTCCTCCACGTGATCCTCCGCCACCGCCGCGTGCGCCACCGCCACCACCGCGCCCGCCGCCTCCGCCGCCTCGACCTCCACCGCGCCAGGCGAACCCTTCATCGACGGACAGCCAACCAGCGATGAACAATACCAAGATCAGTGTCAGGCAGCGTTTCATGATGAGATTCCCCGGGAGAAGGCGATTCGAGTGAATCGTTCACTTACTTCGCGGTGTGACGTCGGTGGTAGAAGCCGTTTCCGGCTCAGGAGGCTTGCGAACGACTTGTGCAGTGAAATCGGGTTCGGTCTCGTTGAGGTCGGGTTCGGTCTCGTTACCGACGATTCGATCGGTGACCGTGAACCGGTACGCTTCCGGTCCCTGTGGCTCGTAAATATGTGTCGCCGAATAGGCGTTGCCGTCGGGACGCACTCCCGTTGCTTTCACGATCCAGCGATCATCGATTTCGGTCCAGATTCCTTCGCCGTGTCCCCCTTCGGAATCGAAGACCCACGACTTGAACTTTCCCAGTGAACCATCCCAGCCAATGCGTTGCGTGCCATTCATCACCCGACGGCCCGCCATGTGAATCGTGAATTCGGAGAGAATAAAATTGCCGTCATCGGACCAGTGAGTCGTCGTGCGCATTGTGGACTCATCGCTCTCATCGATCCATTCGCCGATCAGCCATTCAAGCTGTTTGAGGCGTGCGTGGGGGGTGCGCAGGTTTCCTTCGCCTTCGCTGCGAACGCTGGCCAGGAGCCAGTTTCCATCAGCCTGTTTGACGAGGACGGCGGAAAAATCGATGTCTTCGGTTTCCGAATCGCCGGCGCCCGAGAAGGTCGCCACGCAATCGACCGACAGGATGCCCGCACTGATTTCCCGGATTTCCTCCGCGGCCAACTCCACCGTGTCCTTGGGATTGACCTCAAACAGCGCCGCAAATTCGCCGGCGATGGCTTCATGGCTATCGAAAACGTTGTCATCGGCGTCGATGAATTCCCCGGTCGGCGTGAACAGCTCGGAAATGGCCTTCGGATCGCGGGCATTGAGGGCCTCGGCCAGGGACGCGAGCGCCTCATTGACAGCGTGTGATTTCTCGTCAGCCGCCTTGTCGACGGCTCCAGCATCTTTGTCAGGCACCTTGTCGTCGCTGGGAGCCCGTGAGCAAGAAACGAGCACCAGCACCGAGGCACACAGGACTTTGCACTTCGTCATGATTCGACTCCTGAGACTGGATCGAATGACTCGACACGACCGACTCACCCTGCCAACAGCAGTTTGTTTGCTTCAAAATATGCGCCACGACTTCAGAATACAAGGAACCAGGCGCGAATCTGATGGATTTGTCGCAATTCTTCAATGGCTCGCATCCACTTACTGGAATTCGCGGGTGGTTCGGCTAACTCTCGGCTTGGCAGAATTCTTCCGCGCCACGGCTAGACACAGATTCGGTAAGCCCGCCAGAGGCGAAGGTGGCACCGACTGCCAATCCGGCTGCCCTGATGCGATCAAGATAGTAGTGAATCGCGGCCAACTGCTCGTGGCGTTTACGGTCCGTGGTGGTCTCGGACTGAATGATTGCGTGCCGCCGCTCGAGGGTAGAACCCGCTGGAACTCGCTGCAAGTAGGGAATGATCGGATGGCAGGCGGGAAAGCGTGAACGTGCGTCTGAGAAGATTGGGCCGTCAAGGAACAGTTCGTTTGCGAGAGGTGGCCGTAGGGAGATGTGCTGCTGTCGCATGAATTCCCATCTCGTCGGACTCATTGACGGGATCGAATCGTAAGAGGCACCAGCCCCAAAAACTACAAGGATCATCTTTGCTCTCGGATCTCGTGTTGCGCATGGATGATCTTTGCGGAACGCGAAGTACCGTTGATGAGCAATTCCCATGCCGCGACCGCGCGGCGGCGGAGAACGGGGCGCCGGAACCCGTGCCTGATTTTTGGCGAAGTGAATGCCGGCGATTTGCGTAAAGGCCAGACCCCGACCGGCTCCCCAGTGGTCGATCGTCGCCGTGTTTCGCCATTAGTGGCTCTTTCAGAAGGGGGATTTTCATTCAAAGTAACTCATTCCCAGGGCGCGGGAATCGCCCAGCGTGCGTGCGGATCGGCACGAATGTGCGGTTTGGCGCACTCATCGTTGCTACATAGTCCGGACGGCCGCGGCATCGTACTGACGAGGCCGGCAAGCTGGCAATCGCGCCGTGCTGATCGGGTCAACGTTCGTTGCAGTTACCTTTGGTCGGGGACCGGTTTTTCATCCGGTGTGGTCATTTCTTGCGTTCCGCCAACACCCTGCGCATCGCTGACCTCGGCCAAGGCCCGGTCTTCCGGTTCCCGGAAGAAGCTCTCCGCCGCCCTCTTCAACATCCGCAATTGCTGTTGCAACGGGGCGCCGCGCTCCTCGGGCAGGGTCTTAATAAGGTCTTGCAGCATGGCCCGTAAACGCCGCGCGACCTGAATGCTCGAACCGCCGAAGTGCCGAATTTCCGTCACGGCCAGGACGACGAAATCTTCCCAGTCGGGGGTAGGGTAGAGCAGCCGGACGCGTCCCGAGGCGTCGCGAACCTTCTCGTTATCCAGTCGCCGGAGGCCGACATGCCGAAGTAAGTGATGAATGCGATCGAGCGCGAGAACGGCGGTGGTTGGATCATTGATCGCGGGCGAAAGTCCTTTGGAAGCGATATCCACGATCACCCGAAACGCGAACATGGGATCCTGTTCCATGGTTCGCTCCGCCCCGAGCGCGATCGAGTGGCTCAGCGCCTTGGCCGGAAGACTGGCACCGCCGTAGACGCGAAACAGCGGGTCGCCGGGCGCCACATAGTTCCCGACCTGCGGCACCAATTCGATGACGCAATCGTAAAGCGCACCCAGTGCGACAAGTCCCTGCACGTCAAAAGCCACGACGACGCCGTCTATGGAGCTTGTAATGGTCGACGTCGAGTCACCCGGCGGCAAAGCAAGGTTGGCAGTTGATTCCAGGGTTCTTTTCAACCGCCGCGGATACACGTTTTCAATGACCTCATGCGCCCGCGAGGCCACGGAATGCAACGCGCCGCTCGGTCGCAGCATCTTGCCGATATGGTCCATGAGGTAGAGAAACACGCACAAACAAACAGCAGAACTCCACGCTGCAATCTCCGCCGTGAGCAGCGGCACGGTCGCACCGACCCTGAGCAATGCCGCGATCGTAAACGTGAAAGTGAACACAAACAAAGTCAAGCTGAATTTCGTTACAGGGTCCTTGAAAAGGACCGCAATGATCCGCGGCGTGAGCTGCGCGCTGGCGAGCTGAACGACCAGAAGCAGCGAGGAGCAAAGGAAAACAATGAACGTAAACATCGCTCCCGCGAGCGTTCCGAGCACCGCGCGCATTGTCTCCGGTTGAAAGGATGATTCCCAGCCCATCTCTTTCTCGCACCGATGGAGCATGCGAACGAGAATCACGGCCGCCGCAACGGCGACAATGGGGAGAACCCAAAGCGAGTTCCGCAAGTAGTGCCTAACACGATATCGTTGCAGCCAGGTCATGGAGCTACTTACCTCTTTGTCATTGAGCGCGGAATCTGTGACCTCCGGTCGACCACAACTGCGTGCTCGTCCGATCCCAGGAAACCCAATCGTCGATCCAGCGCATGGGGTTCACTTCGTCGTGAGGCGCCAGATCCCGTCCCAGTCGGCACGCGGCGCTTCCTGCCGGCACGTCGCGATGCGATCGACATAGAGGGCAGACGGAGCGTCCATTGGATTGATCGTCAGACATCGCTTAAATTGCTCTTCGGCTGCGTCCCATTCCCTCGCACGATAGGCCACAAGGCCTTGATCAAATCCCCGAAGCAACTCCGCCTCTTCCGGCTTGAGTTTGCCAGCAGGGCAAAGGAGCTCGTAGATCCGGACGGGCTCGGTCTTGCCGACGACCGTGATCAGATCGAGTTCACGGCTTTCGACTACTTGTTTCGCCAACCGCAGGGTCGATTCGGCGACGATGATCCGCGTTCCAAACATTTTGTTTACGCTCTCGAGCCGCGACGCCAGATTGACGGTGTCGCCGATCACGGTGAAAGACCTGGAGACCGTCGACCCAATCGTGCCCACGACCGCCTCTCCCGTCGCGATCCCCATTCGGACGGTGAAGGCAGGCGCGTCGCGCCTCAGGCCCAAGATGTTCGGCAGCTCCTGATTGAGTTTCGTGATTGCCTCCTGCTGCGCGAGCGCGGAGAGACAGGCCGAGGCGGCATGGCTGTCAGCCGGCGAAAAAGGCGACGACCAGAAGGCCATCAACCCGTCGCCCATGAATTTATCGACGATGCCATTGTTCGCGCGGATTGATCCAGTCACCGCGGCGAAATAATGGTTCAGCAGGTTGACGATCGCCGTCGCGGTCAACTGCTCGCTCATCGACGTGAAGCCCGCGATGTCCGAAAAGAACACAGTAACGACCTGCCGCTCGGCGTGCTCGATGTCACCTGCCTCGCTCACAAAGCCGGCGACAATGCGCGGATCGACGAATTTGCCGAACGCGTTTTGTATTCTCTCCTTGGCTCGAATCTCCACGACCATGCGGTTGAACGCGGCGGCGAGTTGGCCAACCTCGTCGTTCGAGGCTACGGGAATAGCGACTGTGAGCTCTCCGTCCTGAACGGCTTGAGCGCCTTCGATGAGACGTCGCAAAGTACGGACGATGTTTGCGGAAACAATCGCGCCAACGGTGATTCCGAGGCAGGCGGCCAATGCGAAAAGGCTGAAGCTCAAATACTCGATCGTCGTCACCCGGTTCTTGATCTGCTTCGCCAGAGATTCCTGCAACGCGGCCAACTTCTGACGAATCGCCGCGGTGTCGGGACCGAAGGCATTTTCGGTCTTGCGAAACTCCAGAGATAACTTGCGGGCATCGTCGAATTGTCCTTCGGCGATTGCCCGCAGGGCCCGCTCTCCGGTCTGGATAAAAGGGTCGAACTGACGCTCGATGAACGGTAAGGAAGCGGTCATACCGGCGAAGAGCAGGCGACTTGGCTCCGGTAAACGTTCGTCGGTCATCGCCTGTTCAATGAGAGCGCTGATCTGACGGAGGTCTTCGGCCATTTGTTCGGCATCCTTGCGCGCCCGCGCGATTTCGCTCTCGATTTCCGTATGCGGGGCACCGCTTCGACGCACCAGGCGCAGCACGATCAGCTCGTATTCGTCGCTAAGAACGTCGAAATCCGAGATTAAGGTCCTGATCGGAGTGTTGTATTGGAATGTGCTGTGAACTTCTCTTGACAGCCGGTGCTGCAGGACCGTCGAGACGCTGATCACGATCCCGAAAATTACCAGAAAAGCAAAAGCAATCGATAAGATTTTGAGTCGGATCGTCATTGGGTACTACGCCGGCGGACATCAACACGGCACCCAGCTCGGCCAGTTTGCCCGCAAGCGGCGATGACCGTCGTGCCGACATGCGACAGCCTGCTAAGCCCGTTCGCGTGCGGAAATGCGAATGAGGTTAACAACCATTGTGCGGCGCGTGCGGTTCCGCACACACTGGGAAAGGCAATGCGCGCAAGTATACTCATGTCGAAAGGCAAGGTAAATGACCGCACCGGATCAAGGTCCAGGAATTGATCGATACGGTCCGGCGCGCCGGCGAGGCCGGGCGCCGGGCTCGACTTCGCGGGGGCCGGCCGGGCGGCAACTGTCGGATTGACGAAGGCAATTCGACGCTCCAATGCCTTGCCGGAACCGCTTTCACGCGATACTGTTCAACGTCGCGTTCAGCGGCATGAGAACAGTAGTGGAATCGAACTGAACTCGTGCCGTTCCACCCAAATTTTCACGCCGGCGAAAAAGCCGCTATGCCCGACGAAGCCCCGTCGAATTCGATCGACGTCTTCACCCTGCTGCGAAAGAGCCGCTTGTGCGATGCGCTGACCGACGATCAGGTGCGGCATGTGGCCGAGCATGTCGAACTGCAACCCTTCAAGGCAGGCGAACAACTCGGCTCGTCGGGGGAAGAAGTAACCCACCTCTTCATCCTGGCCGACGGGCAGATCAAGGCGAGCACCCGCAACGCGAAGGGGCAAGAGATCCTGGTTGCCTACATGAATCCCGGCGACCATGCGGGCGACGTGCCCTTGTTGGAGAGCAGCCCACGACCGGTTGATTTGACAGCGCTGGCCGATGGTAACTTGTTGCGGTTATCCGCCGCGTCGTTTCACTCGCTGATCGACGCATATCCGCGGATGCTCCGAAACTTGTTCCGAACTCTCGGCGCGCGGTTCAAGGAGTTCGCAGGGGTTCTGAAGCGAGGGATCCCGTCGCCGGTACTTGGTATCGTCGGAATCTTCCCCAGCGGCAATACGCTATGCCAACGGCTAATTGCGCGTCTCGCGGCGGACGGCGAACGATTGACGATTTGGTCTAACGACCCCGAGCGGTTGAAACTCGATAGCGAATGCCCGCGGCCGCGGCGGCTCGATGAACCCGCAGTGGCTGAGATCGAGCGATTCCGTCACGATCGTTCCGCGGAATTGGAGCGGCACGTGATGGTGTTGATTGCCGATTCGTGGTCCAACGTCGATCCCCGTTGGATGCGTCTGACAAACGAGATGTTGTGGCTCGTATCACCACCCGACGAGTCGATCGCGAATGAGTGCTGGCGCGAGTTCACGCGTGCCGCCGCGGAATCGGCCGACCTTACTCGGCTGGTGTGGCTCCTCGGCCCTTCGGACCAGGTGGCGCCACGGAGCGAGTCCTGGCGATCGTCGCGACGCGAAGTCAAGGTGCCGATCGAAACCGACGGGAATTCGATGAGTCTACGGGAACGCCAAGGACTCGACCGCCTGGTGCGGGCATTAAAGGGCTACTCGCTTGGCCTGGCCCTGGCCGGTGGTGGCGCCCGGGGCTTGGCGCACCTCGGCGTTTTGCACGCGTTCGACGAGGCGGGTATCACGTTTGATATCATGGCGGGCACGAGTTGTGGCGCCATGGCCGGCATTACTTACGCCGCTGGAATGCCGACCGATGCGGCCGTCGAGGCCTTCGGCCGCGATCTCAAACCATCGCGATGGTTTCGCGCTTTGCCCAAGGGCCAGAACTGGTATCTGCTCACTCAATTTCGGCGCGGCAACTGGGACGGCATGCTCCGCCGTTACCTTCACGATTGGCGGTTGGAACAGCTCCCAACACCGTTTCTGACGCTTACGGTCGATCTGATTTCGGCCCGCGAGGTGGTCCGTGATCGTGGCGACGCCGCCCACGCCATCCTCGAGAGTATCAATCTGCCCGGCATCTCGCGGCCGATCATGCGCGACGGCATGGCGCTCGTCGACGGCGGAGTGTTGAACAATTTACCGGCCGACGTCTTGTCGAACCGTGGGGCAGACTTCATCGTCGGAGTCGACGTGACGAGCCGCCTACGCCATGAGCTCGGCGGTAATCGGCGCGATACGCCACCTGATCGCGTCAAAGCGGTCGGTACGGTCGATACGCTCTTGCGAGTCTTCGAGACCCAAGCTCATGGCCTGGGCAACATCCGCAGCCGGGCCGTGGATTTTTGGATTTCGCCCGACACCGCCGCGTTCGATTTTGCCGACTTCACGCGTGCGCGGGAGATCGCCGCTGCCGGCGAATCCGCCACACAGCAAGTTTTACCGCAGTTGCGAGTGCAACTTGCGGAACTGCAGCGGAAGTTAAGGTCGCGCTAGTAAACGCGGCAGGCTGCTGGGTTCGATCGTGCGTAACGGCAGGTAATTCGTGGCCGCATCCGCCAGGAGGGTCAGCAACACGTCGTCGTAGCTTTCAACCGAGGCATCCACGGCAACGCCGGCCGCCTCAATGGCCCGGCGGAAGCGGCCGCAGAAATCGAGCTCCCAAGCCAGGCCCAGATCGTGGTGCCAGTCGGTGATTTAGAATTTTTCGGGGATGAACTTGAATGGGAAGTCGGGTTCCACGTAGTCGCCCGGTTTTTGTCGTTTGGGCAGGCTCACTTTTTCGCTTGGGATGTCGTGGTAGGGAACCTTGCTCAGCAGGTGGCTGATGATGTTGAGTCGGGCCCGCTTCTTTTCGTCGGAACGGACGACGAACCAGGGAGCCCAGGCGGTGTCGGTCGCCGCGAACATCGCGTCGCGCGCCCGCGAGTAGTCGAACCAGCGGGAGTACGAGAGCAGGTCCATCGGCGACAGCTTCCAGACCTTTCGGCCGTCCTTGATGCGTCCCTCGATGCGGCGGGTTTGTTCATCGGGGCTCACTTCCAACCAGTACTTGAGCAGGATGATGCCCGACTCGACCATCGTCTTTTCGACGAGCGGCGCCACCTGCAGGAACTTCTTCACCTGTTCCTCGGTGCAGAAGCCCATCACGCGCTCGACGCCTGCGCGGTTGTACCAGCTTCGATCGAAGATCACGACCTCACCCGCCGCGGGAAGGTGCGGTAAGTAGCGTTGGATGTACATCTGGCTCTTTTCACGATCGGTCGGCGCCGGCAGCGCGATGACGCGGAACACGCGCGGGCTGACGCGTTCGGTCAGGGCCTTGATGGCGCCGCCTTTTCCGGCGCCGTCGCGCCCCTCGAAGACGACGCACACTTTGAGGCCTTCGTGCTTGACCCACTCCTGGAGCTTGACCAGCTCGGCATGGAGCTTCTCCAACTCGCGCTCATAAGCCTTGCGTTTCAGTCGTTTGCCTGTCTGAGGCGATTTCGCCCGTTTCGCGCCGTCGCCGTGACCCATGGTGCGCCTTTCATTCTGAGGCCATGATGTTGCGCCCCTCGCCTTCGAATGCGTTGGCGATTCAACTAGTCTACGCGACGCTGCATGGCGAACAACGGCTAGCACATGCAATTTTGCGAAAGATCGATCGACGCACCGCCACAGCCATGGTGCCACCGGCCAACGGACCGCGTTTTGCCGATTGGCGGGCACCGTTCGCCGCACGCTCATTGACCGCGGATTGAACTTCAGCTTATTCTCAGCCTGAAGGGATATTTATCTGCCGAGTCGCGGATCGTTCCGAGGCCATACTTTACGCGAGTAGCAAATGAAAGTCGGCATTGTCGGAAGTGGATTTGTCGGTGCCACAGCCGGGTACGCACTCGTGATGCAAGGGGTCGGGCGCGAGATCGTGCTCGTCGACAAGAATGCCGATCGCGCGGCGGCGGAGGCCGACGATATTCGTCATGCCGTGCCGTTCTCGCATCCGCTCGAAGTTCATTCGGGCGATTACGATGCTTTGGCTGGCAGCCAAGTCGTGTTGCTTTGCGCAGGTGTCGGACAGAAACCTGGGGAAACGCGGCTGCATCTGCTAAAGCGCAACGCGGAGGTCTTTCGCGAAGTGGTTCCGGCGGTGCTCAAGCACGCTCCGGAGGCGGTGCTTGTCGTGGCCACCAATCCGGTGGATGTGATGACGCACCTCGCCGCGGAATTCGCCGCCGATTGCGGCGTTCCTCCCGGCCGGGTGCTCGGATCGGGGACGACTCTCGACACGGCCCGCTTCCGCAGTCTGCTTGGCGCGCATTGTGGTGTCGATCCACATCACCTGCACGCCTATGTGATTGGCGAGCACGGCGATTCCGAAGTGCTCACATGGTCGCTCGCCACGATCGGCGGAATGCCGCTCAAAGCGTTCGCTCGGCTGCGCAAAATCGAGAATACCAAGGCAATTCGTCGGCAAATCGAACAGAACGTGAGACGTGCGGCCTACACGATCATCGCCGGCAAGGGTGCCACCTACTACGGCATCGGCAGTGCGTTGGCTCGCATCGTCGATGTGATTCTGCACGACCAGCGCTCGATCCTCACGGTCTGCGCCCCGGCGGCGGACGTCGTCGGCGTGGCTGACGTCACCGTGGCATTGCCGCGTTTGGTCGGTGGTGCGGGCGTTATCGAAACATTCTCGCTGCCGCTCGACGAACAGGAGTCCGCACTGTTGAGCCACAGTGCGGGGGTGGTCCGCCAGGCCCTCGATGGGCTTCTTTAGGACCATCGCACGGGCGAGGTAATTACCCAGTGTGCGTGCGGACCGGCACGGATGTGCGATTTGGCGCATTCGTCGGCAAGCCACCGGCATCGGACCTGCTTGCAACGCTGCCAGGTTGGGATAGAATTCCAGTTCCTTTCAGAGTTCGAAGTTGCCAGGTGCATTTTCCACGCGCTGATGACGTTGCCGAGGGCAACCGAGGCACGCTATTTGCTGCCACAAGGTGCCGAGCAACTCTTTTTTCAGGCCCATGGTTTTGGAGGAGTCCCATGCCGGACATCAATGACTTAAGCAGCCGCATCGACGCCGAAATCGATGCCGCGAAGCAAAGGGTGGCCAGTCTTCAGGCGCAGTACGTCGAGCAACACCAGGAGCGTCGAACGCGATTGGAGCGTTTCGAAAAGATGCTTCCAGGAATAGCCGATGTCTGTCGTCCACGCCTTGAGGCGCTGGCCGAAAAATTTGGCAAAAGAGTGCAAGTGCATCCCGTGGTGAAGCCCGAGCGTCGTGAGGCGAGCTTCGAATTCGAATCGAACTTAGCGCACATTCGCCTGCGGTTTTCGGTCAGGCCCGACAGCGAAGTTCGCAACGTGGTTTTCAGCTACGATTTGGACATTTTGCCGATCCTGATGAAATTCGAGTCGCACAGCGAGCTGGAACAGCCGCTGGAGGCCATCGACAATGGCAAGCTGGCCGCGTGGATCGACGACCGGATCGTGGGGTTCGTGCGGACCTATCTGTCGCTGCACGAAAACGAGTACTACCTGAAAGACCACATGGTCGAAGACCCGGTGGCCAAGGTGCGCTTTCCCAAGTATGCCGCGGGAGCAACGCTGGATTTGAAGGGCAAGACGATCTACTTCCTCAGCGAGGAAACCCGCCAAGAATTCGAACAAAAGCAATCAAAGGCGTAACCGATACGCCGCGGTGATTACGCTTATTGGCCAAGGGCCGGACGTGAACGTGATCGGCGGCTGCGCCAACCAGGCCTCGACCCCAGCCTCCAGGCCAACGTTGCGCCGGCACCCAAGTGCCCGCTGAGGAGAGGAGAGGGCGTTAGGCAATAGGCGTTGGAAAGCTTCGGAAGGCGAGAGCCACGGGTCAAACACCGATCGAACACGGACCCGACCTCAAGGGAGGAATGTATGGTCCAGGCAACGGACGAGGAATATGACCCACAGAGGCGGCGTTGACAACACCTGGTAGCGGGAACGTCGGGTGTCGACATCGCCCCCTGCGAGGATTTCGACAGTGGGTTCCCTCCCGAGAACCTCACGATATTCACTCGCCCAGGGGCCGAAGCATGACGGCGGTCCGACTACGAACAGCGCGTCGAGTTCGTCGCCGCATTTGAGCTTTTTGAAGACGGTTGGTACGACGGTCGTCTTTCCGCTCCCGGGAACGGAGAAATTTGCGCCGTTTCGGGCAGTGAGCAGATGCAGCGCAGCCTTGAATTGATGGTCTTTGAGCTTTCGTGGAATCGACGATCGCAGGAACGCGTCAAACTCGGCTGCAAGTCGGAGATCAACTTCGCCGTCTTTGAGCCTTCGGCATCGGGCAATCGTCGAATCGAGCGACACGCCCGATCGCTCATGGACGTCGAGAAGGGTACTGAGGTGGCTGTCGATTCGGAACGGGAGGCCAGTCTTCTTGAGATAGGCAACGAGCAGGAACGCAAGGCCCGTGAGTTCTGCGGCGTTCGCGACAAACGACTTGCCGCCCGCTTCACACGCGAAACCCCAGTACGCGAGCTGACTTTCGTCACGCGGCCTGAGGTCGCCGTTCGCCGGCAGAATTGTCAGGGCTGATCCTTGAAGAGTGACGTCAATCATGCTTCTTGCCGAGGAGCTTCTTATACTCCTTCTCGTAGTGGTAGATTCCTTCTTCGCCTTGTCGAGTTGTTGCGCCACCCATTGATTCACGTGGACATCCGCGCTGTCGGCGGGGTAACATGGCAGGATGGTGCCCGGTAGCCCGCCGGATGCCTGAGCAAAGCTCATCGCCAATTCAATCGATCTTCCGAGAAATGACCATGACTGTGTTAGATCAACAGCCACTCACACTTTCGATCCCCTTGCATGAAGATCCGCAGGGGATTCTCCGCGTCGGCGAAAGCAGAGTGCTGTTGGAGCTTGTAATCCGCGCTTTCCAGCGTGGAGAGACGCCTGAGGGGATCGTGCAGTCGTTTGATACGCTCAAACTGCCCGACGTTTATGCCGTCGTCAGCTACTATCTGGCGAATCCGGCGCCGATCGACGAGTACTTGCGCCATTGCGACGTAAAGGCGGACGCCATGCGCCTCAAGATCGAAGCCTCACAACCGCCGCGTGAGAATTTGCGCCAACTCATCATGGCCCGCGCCAAGGCGAAGAGGTTGCTCGGTGATCAAACTGGCCATTGACGAAAACTTCGACGGAGATATCCTCCGCGGGCTCCTGCGCCGCACGGCGGACTTGGATGCGGTGCGCGTTCAAGATGTCGGCCTGGCGGCAACGCCCGACACCGTTATCCTCGCCTGGGCCGCGGGAGAGCGACGGATTCTGCTCACGCATGACGGAGACACCGTACCCGGCTTCGCTTATGACCGAGTTCGGTCGGGTGAACCGATGGCCGGAGTCTTTCTCGTCAATGATCGCATGCCCAAAGCCAGTGCGATTGATCAACTGTTCTTGGCGATCCAGTGCCTCGACCCCGAAGACTGCAAGGACCAAGTGCATCATTTCCCACTTTGGTAAGGCCGAAGTGGCGGCAGCCAGGGGCAGCAGTGCGGCGGGCTTCATTCATTCTTGGGCGTTTTGAAAACTCTGATCCGCGCTAATCTTCGCTAATAGAAACCGCTTTCCGATTAGAGTGGATCAGCGTTGATGAGTGTTCCGACCCCCTAGTCGTCGCAGGAAAACGGTAGAGGCGAGCCACGCCAGCATACCGACGGCTACCCCGCTGGGGAGTGGCCAATTGGCCACTCTCGTGCCGGCAATGCGCAACTCAGACAGGCTGGCATCGAACACCAAAGCGCATCAAATCCGAGCGCTTTGGCCGAAATCGAGCGCATTTTTTTCGAGATTATACCTTCCCATGGTTATACCTCATCGTGTCGCAATCAGAACTCAACCTTAAACCGCGCCGTCATGGCCTGCCGCACCTGAACCGTGGCCTTGTCGACCTCGTGCATGATGTCGACGACCGATGTCGCACCCTCGGCGCGGAGCTGGGCAAAGGCCGCGTCGCGCTGAGCGCCGGTCGCACGCGCACTATTATAGCCGCTGTAATAACCATAGCCCGGGTCCCAGACCATGTTAATGCCGCCGGCGCTGTTGATGCTGGCCCGCTGTGCTCCGTACTTAATACCGACCCCTTTGTAGGCGCTCGACGCGGCGCGCAGTTGTTGCGAGACGTAGGCACTATAATTCAAGACGTCGGGGTCGACACCGAGCACCGCCAGCCGGTCGATGCGCTTGGCGTAAATCTCGAACCAGCCGGCGCTCTGCCCTAAAGTTTTCGAGTCCTTGCGGTCGGCCTGCAAATCGCGCAAAAGCTCCTGAATCGAACGAAAGTGCTTCCGCGACGACTCCGCCGTAAAGGTATCGCCGGCCGGTTCGTCGGCCGACTCCGTTTGTTCGGACGTCGTCGCCGGCATGGCCGGGGCATCGACCACGCTCAGCACGCGCCGTAGCCCGGCGGGCGTCAGGTCCCCTTCGATCGAAAATCGCTTTCCTTTAGTCGCCGCCTTCCAGCCGTCGAACTCGTCGATTTTCAGGCCGTGGTTGGCGAGCACTTCCAGCAACAACGGCTTGGCGAAATCGGCCATCAGGGAAACATCTGCGCCGAAATCGACCTTGATCATGCCGTGCACCTTTTCGCCCGTGCGGATGCCGAGCATCATGCCCTTCAGACTGACGAGGACTTTGGCCAGTTCTTCGACATCGACTTTCTTCCCCTTCAACACGGTCGACGAATCGAGCTTCTCGCGAGCGTTGGCGACGTCGAAGGTGTCGGCCAGGTCAAGGGCCAGGATAATTTCGGTGCCGACTTCTTCGGCGTAGCCCAGGGCCGATTGAAGGTAGGGCGAAACCGTCGGGCGGCTGCCGTTCGCGGCGCCGCGAATCCAGCGGCCGAGCTCCTGCCGGTTGGCCGGGGAAAGCGTCCCTACGGTTTTGGGTCCCAGGCTGACCAGATAGCGGTTGTCCGGCAGCGATACCGCCGGCGTTCCGGCCACGGTCTCGAGCAGCCCCTTGTACTGCCGGGCAATGAGCGGCAACGAGGGCGTGTTGTTCAGGTCCATGATCGCCATTTCCCAGACGGGCTCGAAGGATTCGAAGTCCCTTTGCGAGGCCAACACACAGTAGTCGGCACTGGGCGGCAGGAAGATCATGCCGGCCGCAAAGGCCTGGTCCAGCTTCTCCTTCCAGTTTTCACGGGCCGCTTGCGGGCTGGAGAGGATCTTCTTGATGTTCAACAACACCAAACCGTTCGCCGTCGAGGGGACACGCGAGACCAACTCTTTGAATTGTGCGTCGGCGGGCCGAGATAATGCGGCCGTCACCGCCAACGTTAAAGCCATGACAAGCACGCGCAACATGATGAAGTTCCTTGGGAACAAGCTACTTGGCGACTCAATCGCGGCCACACGCTGCGCGCGACAGAAACAGCGCAATTTCACATCGCCGATTACCAAAAGTCAAGCGTTCGCCGCACGCATTTGAATCAGACCGGCATCACCCATGCATCAGCGATTGTTAAGAACGCATGAGTCCCTTGGGAACGAGCCAATCGAGCCATTGCGGATGCGAGTCGGCGGGAATAGGATATCCGTTTGGTTGCACACGTTCAGACACCACGCCGCGACCACGAACCCTTCGCTACCGTTCCAGGCCGCCCAAACCGAAGTACGAGCACCTCCTCGGTGCGGCGATCGATGCCGCCGCCAGTGCTCTGATAGCGCACAAACCACCATTTACCGCGTTTGATACGAAAGGTTGGTCCCATGACGACTGCTAGCGCTGACGCGAAGCGAAAACCCAAAGACGGAATCAAGTCGGCGGCGGGACCACTTTCCGCCGACGAGCTGCGCAAAATCGACGCTTACTGGCGGGCCTCGAACTACCTGTCGGTCGGTCAGATTTACCTGCTCGACAACCCGCTCCTGCGCGAGCCGCTCAAGCGCGAGCACATCAAGCCGCGACTGCTCGGCCATTGGGGCACGTCTCCCGGCTTGAACATGCTCTACGTTCACTTGAACCGGGTCATCAAGCGCGACGACCAGAGCATGATTTACATCATCGGCCCGGGGCACGGCGGACCGTCACTGGTGGCGCATGCTTACCTCGAAGGCACCTACAGCGAGGTCTACCCGAACATCGGCCAGGACGCGGAGGGGATGAAGAAGCTCTTCAAGCAGTTCAGCTTCCCCGGCGGCATTCCCAGCCACGTCGCCCCCGAGACTCCGGGCAGTATCCACGAGGGGGGCGAACTGGGCTACGCCCTGAGCCATGCCTACGGGGCCGCGTTCGACAACCCGAACTTGATCGTTACCTGCATCGTGGGCGATGGTGAAGCCGAGACGGGGCCGCTCGCCACCGGCTGGCACGGCAACAAGTTCCTCAATCCGGCCCGCGATGGATGCGTGCTGCCGATCTTGCACCTGAACGGGTACAAGATCGCCAACCCCTGCTTTCTCGCACGCATCCCCCGCGACGAGTTGCAAAAGTTCTTCGAGGGCATGGGCTACAAACCGTACTTCGTCGAGGGCCGTGACCCGCAGGCAGTGCACCAGCAGTTGGCGGAGGTGCTTGACACCGTTGTGGACGAAATCAAGCAGATCTGGGCCGAGGCGCGAACCGAGGGCGCGGTCATCAAACGCCCGGCCTGGCCGATGATCGTTTTCCGCACTCCCAAGGGTTGGACGTGCCCCGCGGAGATCGACGGCAAGAAATGCGAGGACTACTGGCGAAGCCACCAGGTGCCGATGGGCGACATGGACAAGCCCGAGCACATCAAAATCCTCGAAAAGTGGATGAAGAGTTACCGGCCGGAGGAGTTGTTCGACACCCAAGGCCGGTTCAAGGCCGAATTGGCGGAGCTGGCGCCCAAGGGGCAACTCCGGATGAGCGACAACCCACATGCCAATGGCGGCCTGCTGCTGCGCGACCTGAAGATGCCCGACTTCCGCGATTACGCGGTCAAGGTGCCGAGCCCCGGTGCGACGACCGCGGAATCAGCGCGGGAAATGGGCAGGTTCCTGCGCGACATCATGAGGCTCAACTTGGACAGCAAGAACTTCCGCCTGTTCAGCCCCGACGAGAACAACTCGAACCGCTGGCAGGATGTGCTCGAAGTCACAAACCGTTGTTACATGGCCGAGATTTACCCCGAGGACGACAGGCTCAGTCCCGACGGCCGCGTGATGGAGGTGCTCAGCGAACACCAGTGCCAGGGCTGGCTGGAGGGCTACCTTTTGACCGGCCGGCACGGCTTCTTCTCGTGCTATGAGGCGTTCATCCACATCATCGATTCGATGTTCAACCAGCACGCCAAGTGGCTGAAGACTTGCAACCATATCCCCTGGCGGCGGCCAATCGGCTCGTTCAACTATTTCCTGAGTTCGCACGTCTGGCGACAGGACCACAACGGGCTCAGCCACCAGGACCCCGGCTTTATCGACCATGTCGTCAACAAGAAGGCGGAGGTCGTCCGCGTCTACCTGCCGCCGGACGCCAATTGCCTGCTGTCGGTCACCGACCACTGCCTGCGCAGCCGCAACTATGTGAACGTGATCGTCGCCGGCAAGCAACCAGCCCCGCAATGGCTGACCATGGATCAGGCCGTCAAGCACTGTACTGAAGGTCTCGGCATCTGGGAGTGGGCCTCCAACGACAAGGGCTGCGAGCCCGACGTGGTCATGGCCTGCTGCGGCGACGTACCGACCCTCGAAACGCTGGCGGCCGTCGAATTGATTCACAAGCACTTGCCGGAGCTGAGGGTGCGCGTGGTCAACGTCGTCGACTTGATGAAACTGCAGCCGCCGGAAGAGCACCCGCACGGGCTTTCAAACCGCGATTTCGACGCCCTGTTCACTAAGGACAAGCCGATCATCTTCGCCTTCCACGGCTACCCTTGGCTGATTCACCGGCTGACCTACCGGCGTACGAACCACAAAAACCTGCATGTCCGCGGCTACAAGGAAGAAGGCACGACCACCACGCCGTTCGACATGGTGGTGATGAACGACCTTGACCGATTCCACCTGGTCGAGGACGTGATCGACCGCCTGCCGCAACTTGGTTCGCGCGCCGCCTATTTCAAGCAGAACATCCACGACAAGCTCATCGAACACAAGGAATACATTGCGCGCCACGGCGACGATATGCCGGAAATCTCGGGCTGGAAGTGGGGCGCGAAGGAGCCGGCCCATTTGCGCGGCACATCCACGGAAGGGGACAATGTATAGCTGGTCGCTGGTTGCCGTTTGAGGCGCGGCTTTCGCAAGCGCGTGCGGATGCTACGCCACAAGCTCTTGGAGAGTTAGACTCGACACTACGTGCATCAACACGATCCGCAGGTTGTCGACGGACCTGCTCGAGTAGTCAAAATGACGAATCTCGCTGAGAGAACCGGCCAAAGCTCTCCACTCGGCGCCACTCCAGGCTCCGGTGGCGTCAACTTCAGCTTGTATTCCCGTGGCGCCGCCGGTGTGGAATTGCTGTTGTTCGAGCGAGAGGACGATGCCGTCGCTTCGCGGGTGGTCCGGCTCGATCCGGCCACGAACCGCACCTACCACTACTGGCACGCGTTCGTGCCGGGCGTGAGTCCAGGGCAGCTCTATGGCTACCGTGTCGAAGGCCCCTTGGCACCTGAAAGCGGCTTGCGGTTCGACGCGACCAAAGTCTTGCTCGATCCGTACGCCCGGGGCACCGTCGTCCCGAAGAATTACAGCCGTCAGGCGGCCAAAGGGGATGGCACGGCGACTGCCATGAAGAACGTCGTCGTTGAACCGGCCGCTTACGACTGGGAGGGGGATGTCCCACTCTGCCTCCCTTCCTCGCGGACCGTCATTTACGAAATGCACGTCGGAGGGTTTACCCGTCACCCGAATTCCGGGTTAAGCGAGAAGACCCGCGGCACCTTCGCCGGACTGATCGAGAAAATCCCGTATCTCAAACAGCTTGGCATCACGGCGGTCGAGCTGCTGCCGGTCTTTCAGTTCGACCCGTTCGACTGCCCACCGGGTAAAGTCAACTACTGGGGTTATGCGCCAATCTCGTTCTTCGCGCCGCACCAGGCGTTTAGCTCGCGACGTGACCCTCTTGGTCCGGTTGATGAATTCCGCGATATGGTCAAGGCGCTGCACAAGGCGCGAATCGAAGTCATCCTTGATGTGGTGTTCAATCACACTGCCGAGGGGGACGAGCGTGGGCCGACACTCAGCTTCCGCGGAATCGACAACCCGACTTACTACATTCTCGAAGAGGGTGGCTCGCACTATGCCAATTACACCGGTTGTGGGAACACGCTCAATGCCAACCACCCGGTCGTGCGGCGGATGATCGTCGACAGTCTCCGCTACTGGGTCAAGCAAATGCATGTCGATGGCTTCCGCTTCGACCTGGCCTCGATCTTGACCCGCGACGCGTCGGGCCAGCCGATGTCGAACCCGCCCGTGCTTTGGGACATTGAGTCCGATCCAGCCCTGGCGGGCACGAAGCTGCTGGCCGAAGCCTGGGACGCCGCCGGTTTGTATCAGGTTGGAAGCTTCGTGGGGGACGCCTGGAAAGAATGGAATGGCCGTTTCCGCGACGACGTCCGCGATTTTTTCCGTGGCGAGCACGGGGCGCTGCGACGGGTGGCCGACCGGATCGTCGGGAGCCCTGAAATCTACGGTCACAAGCAACGCGAAGCGGAGCAGAGTGTCAATTTCGTGACATGTCACGACGGCTTTACGCTCAACGATCTCGTCTCCTTCAACCAGAAACACAACGAGGCCAACGGCGAAGGCAATCGCGACGGCGCCGACGACAATCGCAGTTGGAACTGCGGCGCCGAGGGGCCGACCGACGACCCGCTCGTGGAGAAGCTGCGCAATCGGCAGGTGAAGAACTACTTGACGGTCACGCTGATATCGCTGGGCGTACCCATGATCTCGATGGGCGACGAAGTGAGGCGTACACAGGGCGGCAACAACAACGCCTACTGCCAGGACAACGAAACGAGTTGGTTCGATTGGAAGCTGCTCGAGAAATATGCCGATGTGCACCGCTTCGCGAGCTTGCTGATCGCGCGGCGCCTGCTGCGCGACGTCGAGCACGAGAGTCAGCGCGTGAGCGTGACCACTCTGTTGAAGGAGGCGAACAAGGCCTGGCACGGTGTGCGGCTTTTTCAGCCCGACTGGGGAGACGCTTCGCACAGCGTGGCACTGGGCGGACAACTTCGCAAAGAAGGCCTGCTTTTCCACTTGATCTTGAACGCCTATCGAGAGCCGCTCGAATTCGAGCTGCCAAAGCTGGAAGGCGGTACCTGGCGGCGCTGGATCGACACGGCACTCGAGTCGCCAAACGACATCGTTCCGTGGCAGAAGGGGCCTACCATCTCAGGCGACACCTATCGCGCCGAAGCCCACTCGGTGGTCATGTTGTTCACGCTTGGGCAAGGGCCGTCATGAACGTCCTCCTGCTCAATGCCGGATCGAGCAGCCTCAAGGCCACTGTCATGGAATCGACCGATGGTTCGGTCGTCGCACGGGCGTTGGCCGACTGGGCGGGCTCAGTAACGCGCTACCAATACGCAGGCCCCGACGGCAACGACCGTTCGGAGGAAGTTCCCTGGAAAGGACATGCCGAAGCCGTACGCCGGTTCGTCTTCGACCTGAAGCACTCTGAACCTGTTGTCTTACGCGAACGCTCCGATTTGGCGGGCGTCGGGCACCGTATCGTGCATGGCGGCCGGTTCACCTCATCCGTGCGAATCACTCCCGAGGTCCGTTCACGCATCACGGCGCTTGCCGAGTTGGCGCCGCTGCATAACCCGCCCAGCCTGGAAACTCTGGCAGCCGCCGAGGCGGAGTTGCCCGGCGTGTCGCAGGTGGCGGTTTTCGATACGGCTTTCCATAGCACAATGTCCGCCGAAGCCAGCACGTATCCGGTCCCGGAGAGTTGGACGCGCGACTGGTCGATCCGCCGCTATGGGTTCCACGGTCTGAGCCACGCCTACTGCAGTCGGCGCGCAACTGAGATGCTCGCCAGGCCGCCGGATGAGCTGCGGCTGGTGATTTGCCATTTGGGACACGGTTGCTCCGCCTCCGCCGTGCGTGGCGGGCTGTGTGTCGACACGACCATGGGTTTTACACCCTTGGAAGGGTTGATGATGGCCACTCGTAGCGGCTCGATCGACCCGAGCGTGGTGCTGAACGTCGAGCGACACCACGGATTGACGGCCGAGAAGATTGAGTCGGTGCTCAATCGCGAATCGGGCCTGCTGGGTGTGTCGGGCATCTCAGGCGACATGCGGCAGGTGCTGGCGGCGGCCGCGAACGGCCACGAACAGTCTCGACTGGCGCTGGGAATCTACACGCACCGGGTGCGGCAGGCGATCGGTGCGTTCGCGGTCACGATGGGCGGAATCGATGCGCTGGTTTTCACGGCCGGCGTGGGCGAACACGCCGTCGAAGTCAGGGAGTCGATCTGCAAGGGTCTGGAGTGTCTGGGACTGGAGCTTGACGCTCCGGTGAATGCCGCCTGCGTGCCCGATGCCGATATTGCACGCCCAGCATCGCGCGGACGGATTCTGGTGATTGCCACACGGGAAGACGTGACGATGCTGCGGGAAGTAATCCAGGTGCTAGGCGATTGATGAGCGGGTAAACGACGATCAAAGCGAACTTGGAAATCTCGATGAACACGACATCGACGACGATGCCCCAGATTCGCAAAAGACGGCAGCCGACAACGCGCAGCGATGACACCTGATTGCGAGAGCGGTGACGTTGGCGACCAATCATGAACCACACTCCTGGAAAGCAGCACAGGTCGGTTTTGCTGATCGCCGGTTGGCTGCCGCAAGTTCAGCTCGCACAGATTGGTTTTGACCTCGTCGCCGGGGTCACACTCGCGGCCTATGCGGTGCCGGTTTCGCTCGCCTACGCCGCCCTGGCAGGGCTACCGCCGCAGACGGGGTTGTATTGCTACCTGCTTGCTGGGATCGGCTACGCGATCTTCGGGTCGTCGCGGCATTTGGCCATTGGCCCAACCTCCGCCATTTCACTGCTTCTAGGCGCCACCCTCGCTGGTCTGGCCGACGGCGACCCCGCGCGGCAGGCCGCTCTGGCATCACTGACCGCCCTGATTGTGGCGGGCATTTTTGCGTCGGCGTGGTTCTTGCGGCTAAGCGTTTTGGTAAGCTTCATCTCCGAGAGCATCTTGACCGGCTTCAAAGCCGGCGCAGCTCTCGTCATTGCCTCAACGCAACTGCCAAAGCTGTTCGGCGTCACAGGAGGCGGGGACGACTTTTTCGAACGCGTGGCGCTGATCGTTCGCCAGCTTCCCGATACCAACCTGGTTACATTGGCCATCGGCATGGGCGCGGTCGTGGCACTGCTCGTGGGTGAGCGGTTTCTGCCCGGCCGGCCTGTCGCGCTGGGTGTCGTGCTGCTGTCGCTCGTGGTGGCATGGCTATGCCAAATCGAACGGCACGGCGTAAGGGTCGTGGGCCAATTGCCCGCCGGGTTGCCAGACTTCCAGGTGGTCGACGCGAGCCTCGGAAATCTCCGATTCGAGGAATTTCGGCAACTGACGCGGCTGGCGTTCGCTTGCTTTCTGCTGGCGTATATCGAAAGTGTATCGGCGGCGAGGACGTTTGCGATCAAGCACCGATACACGGTGGACCCGCGACAAGAGTTCTTGGGGCTCGGGGCGGCCAACCTCCTGGTCGGCCTCTGGCACGGCTTTCCCGTCGCCGGCGGATTGTCGCAGAGTGCCGTCAATGAAAAGGGGGGCGCCCGCACGCCATTGTCGTTGGTGTTTGCTTCCGTAGTCATCGGCCTGGTGCTGTTGTTCTTCACGGGCTTCTTCCGAAACCTGGCAGATGCCGTCTTGGCCGCGATCCTGCTCATCGCCGTTAAAGGTCTGATCGACCTCAAAGAGCTGCGCTACCTTTGGCATGCAAGTCGGATCGATTTTGGCGCGGCTGGAGCGGCGCTGGCGGGCGTACTGGTCATGGGGATCCTCGATGGAGTGATCGTCGCCGTGTTGGCATCCGTGGTGATGCTCTTGTGGCGAGCCTCGCGGCCGCACGTGGCCTTTCTAGGGCGCATCCCCTCGACCGACCGGTATTCGGACATCGAGCGCCACCCGGAAAATGAGCCGACCCCCGGTGTGCTGGCATTCCGCGTCGAGGCTTCACTCGTTTATTTCAACGTCGATCATGTCTTGCAGGTCGTACTCGAGCGGATCGAAGGCGAATCCGGACTGCGGCGCGTGGTGTATGATCTTTCGAACACTCCCTACGTGGACGTGGCCGGAGCGAGAATGCTCAGGCGGCTGCATGATGAATTGGCCGGCAAGAATATCGGATTCAGGGTCGTCGGGGCGCACAGCGACGTGCGCGACCGCTTGCGCTTCGAGAAACTGCAAGACTGGGTTGGGCCCATCAATCGCCATGTTTCGTTGGTCGAGGCGGTGGCAATCGAAGAGCCGCGATAAGGCAATTATCTCCGGAGGATCAAACTTGAACACGAACGACGCGAACCAAAATAGGTCGAATACAATCAGCCTGGCGGACGAGGAAGCGGTCAAGCAGATCCTCGTCAGCACGGTCTTCGGCTTGTGGGATATCGTCAACAACCTCACCCGGCTTCGGCCATCGAAACGCGAGCGCTACCGAGTGACGATCTTTGGTTCGGCGCGGGCTAAGCCCGGGACCTTTGCCTACGACGAAGTCAAGCGCATCGCTGCCGTTCTGGCCGAGATGGGCTGTGACATTATCACGGGCGGCGGTCCGGGACTGATGCAAGCCGCCAACGAGGGCGCCGCCATGGCCAACGCTCCCGAACGCGACCGCTCTGTCGGCATTCGCGTCGACTTGCCCTTCGAGCAGGAGGTCAACCCCTTCGTGGAGCAGGCGTTCGAGCATAAGACCTTCTTCACGCGATTGCACCATTTCGTCCTGACATCCGACGCTTTCGTGGTCGCCCCCGGTGGCATCGGCACCGTGCTCGAGCTGATGATGATTTGGCAACTTTTGCAGGTGAAACACGTTCACGACACGCCTCTGATCCTCGTCGGCAAGATGTGGGCCGATCTGGTCGAATGGGCGCAAACGCACCTCTTGTCATCCCAGCCGCCGCTGGCCAACCCTGAAGACATGAAAATACCTTGCTCCGTGGAAACGGCCGACGAGGCCATCGCGTTGATCCGCGAGCATCACGCGCAATGGTCGCGAAAAACGAGTACCTGATAGGGGTACCACTTTGCAATTCCAGGAATATCGTAGTTCGATGGCACGCGGCCAAGTACCTACCCGAGGCCTGGTTACACGCCCGCCGTTATGAACCAAACTCCAGAGTCCGACTCATCGCGATCTTCTTCAAGCGGCATCTCGCGCTCGGGTGTTGGCCATGTCTCCCAGGCGGTGTCGCGGTGGCATGGTGGCGCGTCGAAGGTCCAGGCCACCGGCCGGTTCCTGCGCCGGCAGCTCTGGGCCTGGCCGATGATCGCGGCGGTGCTCTTCGGCGGGGCCGGCTGGTGGGTCCACCTGGCTGTGGAGCGCGCAATGCGCGAACAGCGGGCAATCGACTTGAATACCATGGTCGATGCCAGCGCCACGGCGCTGCGCGTCTGGATGAGCGAGCAGCGGATCAACGTGGAGCTCTTCGCCGACGACGAACAGCTCCGACCGAAGGTGACCGAATTGCTGCGGCTGGCTGACGACTCTCCGGCGGCAGAGCGACAATTGATGCATTCGGAGGCCCAAGAGTCGTTGCGCGCCCGGCTGAAGCACCGGCTCACGTTGAGCGGCTATGTGGGCTATTTCGTGGTCGCGCCCGACGGCACGGTGCTGGCGGCCGACCAGGACCCGCCGATCGGCAAAGTCCTGTCCGGCTACAGGCAGGAGGTCTTCACACAGACCCTGGCGGGCAAAACGCTGGTCTCCAAGCCCTTCCGCAGTTCGCTCCTGCTTGCCAACAAACAGGGGGAAATGCAGGCCAACTTGCCGACGATGTTCGCGATCGGCCCGCTGCGCGACGAGCAAGGCAGCCCGATCGCCGCATTGGGATTGCGCATTCGTCCCGAAGATCAGTTTACTCGCATCCAGCAGGTGGTTCGCTTTGGCGAATCGGGAGAGACATTTTCCTTCGACAAGAACGGGCTTCTGCTCAGTCAAAGCCGCTTTGATGAACAGATGAAACAGATCGGCTTACTGGCCGACCAGCCCGATACAGGCTCGATCCTGACTTTGGAGACTCGCGATCCGGGGGTGGACATGGTTGCCGGAGAACGGCCGAAACTCCGACGATCGGAGCAGCCGCTCACGCGAATGGCTCAAGACGCGATTCGAGGCAACGATGGCCACGACGCCGACGGTTATCGGGATTATCGCGGCGTCATGACGGTTGGCGCATGGCGGTGGCTCCCCGAATACGACTTCGGAGTCGCCACCGAAGTCGATGTCGCCGAGGCGTTTCGACCCGTCTATATCCTGCGAAACGCCTTTCGGGTGCTGATGATCCTCTTGATCTTGTGCGCCATCGGAATCTTTCTGGCAATGCTGTTCATCAACCGGCAGCAGCGGGCGCTGCAACAGGCAACTCTGGCCGCCAAGCAGCTTGGGCAATACGCGCTCGCGGAAAAGCTCGGGGCCGGCGGCATGGGCACCGTCTACAAAGCCCGGCACGCGATGCTCCGTCGACCGACCGCCGTCAAACTTCTCGATGTCGACAAGATGTCGGAAGCTGCCGTGACCCGTTTTGAACGGGAAGTCCAACTCACCAGCGCGTTGACACATCCCAATACGGTGGCGGTCTATGACTACGGACGCACGCCGGACGGCATTTTTTATTACGCGATGGAGTACCTGGAGGGCATGAACCTTGGTGACCTGGTTGCGCGGTTTGGCCCTCTGCCGGAAGCACGCATGGTGTTCATTCTTCGCCAGGTCTGCGGGTCGCTGGCCGAGGCGCACGCGGCGGGCCTGGTTCATCGCGATGTCAAACCGGCCAATATTTTCCTCACCCGTCGCGGTGGCTTGCACGATTTCGTCAAGGTCCTCGATTTCGGCCTGGTCAAGGCCATCGATGCTCCGGACGAAGCCAATGTCACAAGTCCGAACGCTTTGATCGGAACACCGCTTTATCTGTCGCCGGAGACCGTGAACCAACCCGACGCGGTCGACGTCAGAACCGATGTCTATGCGGTCGGCGCGGTGGGCTATTTCTTGCTGACGGGGACACCGGTGTTCACGGGAAAATCGGCCGTGGAGATTTGCATGCAGCACGTCAACGCCGCGCCGGAGCCCCCCTCGGCGCGGCGCGGCAGGCCGGTCAGCATCGAATTGGAGGCTCTGCTGCTGCGTTGCCTGGCCAAGGCACCGCCGGACCGCCCCGCTAACGCGGCCGAGTTGCTCGGCGAGCTCGAAGCGTGCGCGGTTGAGGGGACGTGGACGGCCCAAGACGCCGCAGCCTGGTGGAGTGCCGTCGACAAAGGTACTACGCCAGCCGAGCAAGGCGAAGCGAGAAGGGCTGAACCTGCTCGACAGCAGGAGACGCCCGCACCCGACGTGACCATGGCCTACAACCGGGACGCGCGATTGCAAGACAAACGATAGCTTCACGCGGCCATCAATGAGACATTTTCAAATCGCTGGAAATTCAGCGTCATAAGGCTACGTGACCGACGCCCGCCTGCGATTGGTCCAATCGCGGTTTCAGCTCATCGTCATGGAAGGCAGCCTGGGCAGCCACATGCTGGGCCAAGTTTTTTTGGGAGGTACGGGGAGGGCGCGAACCCGTTGGCTCTTCATTCCCATGTCTTTCATGAACGCTCGCACCTGACTCTGACCGCGACGAATCCCGGTCAGCTCGAAAATTCGTTGGCATGCCTCAGCGACCGTGCAAACCGGTTGCGATTCGAACGACTTTCGGATTGCCTCCTGATGAGAGGTCCCTCTGACGATCGCGCTGGCGGGAGTTGCGGCGTCAAGAAACGTGCCGCACAACCGGCTTTCACATGCTTCAGACGTGACGGGCGAGCGTGAAAACCTGTGCCTGCCAAGGGGCCATGTCGAGGAATATGCCGTTCGCTTGCAGGTCGTTGCCGTCGCGATCGTAGCAAGCGTCGCCGAGCTCGTCTTTGAGCCGCCATGCGCTCGCGGTGAGGTCGCGGCACGGCAGCCAAATTCGGCATTGGCTCTGGTTCGGGGCATAGTTTACGGCCACCAGCAACCGTTCGTCGGATAGTCCTTGCCAGGAGAAGCACAAGAAGCAATCGTTGGTCCAATTGCCCTCCCAGGCGGGGGCGCAATCGAGCAATTGCCATTGGCCATCACGCACGACCGGCTGGCGCAGAATGGTCAAGAGACGTTCATAAAATTGTCTGAGCCCCGAATCGAGGGGCTCATCCGGAGCGCGACCGAGATGGGGCGAGATCCGTCTTTTCCGCCCCTCGAATTGCCCCTGGTGGAAGAATCGCAGACCTGGCGACAAGAAGGTGATCACGGCGGCGGCTTCATGCACTCCCGGAGTGAACGTCGCGGCCGCACGCGGTTCGTCGTGGTTCTCCAGAAAGCGGGCCAGCTTGTCCTGGTAATCGAGCCCGGCGAGGAAATGCTCGCGCACCGGCCGCGCGTGATGGTCGCGCAGCCGGTCGTAAAGACGCTTGTCGTACGCGTAGTCGAACCCCTGTTGTTGCAGCGTCCATTCCAGGTCCCAGTAGACCTCGGCCATGAAGCAGAACTCCGGTACTTTCTGGCAAACGCGCTGGGTGGCTTTAGGCCAGAACGGTTCCGATCGAATGCCCCAGGTCCGTTCGAAGACATCGGGAAGGACGAGCATGGCCATATCGCAGCGCACGCCATCGCATTGCCCGGCGATTTTTTCCAGAACGCCGATCATCGCCTCCTGCGTGGCCGGGTTGCCGTAATTGAGCTGCAACGTGTCGGGCCAGCCGGGAAAGTACGGATCGCGTCCGTGAGCCAGCAGCAAATCGCCTTTTTTTCGCCTCACCCACATGTAGTTCTTGGGAGCCCGGGCCAGGTCCAGTTCGGTACCGGCGATGAAATACTCAGGGTGTTCTTCCACCCAGGGGTGATCCGGTCCCATGTGATTGGGCACAAAATCGAGCATCAGCTTCAGGCCCCGCTGTTTGAGCCGCTCGCGCAGACGAGCCAGTGCGGCATCGCCCCCCAGCGCCGCATGTACCTCGTACCCGGTGATCGCGAACCCCGAACCGGGAATATCCTCCTCGCGCAGATCGGCCAATGTTTCCTGAAACTCCCGCCGCCACTCGGGGTTGCCGCGGGAAACCTGCCGCCCCACCAGGCCCGTCTGCCAGACGCTCAGGAACCAAACCCAGTCAAACCCCATCGCTGACAGGCGATCCAGCTCGGCATCGGGAATGTCATCCAGAGTGACCGACCTGCCCAGTGTGCGCGACATTTCGGTCAGCCAGACACGCGTGTTGATCTGGTACAGCGAAGGATAGCGAGCTGTTTTCATGGTCGGTAGTTCCTAGGTGATTGACGTCGTTTTTTGGGGAGCCGGACGAACCTGGCCCCAGGCCAGGGCCAACAACAGCGATCCGGCAATTTCAAAGATCCCATAGGCCAAAACCGCCGTGACGGCCGCTGTACCACCGAAGTTGCCGGTCGCGATCATCAGGCCGACGCCGACGTTGCGCAGCGAAGTGGTGAGCGCCAAAGCCCTGCGGTTTTCGCTGCCCGGTCCGCCCAGCAGCCAGCCGGCAGCCCAACTCGTCACGAGCAGTGCCAGCATGCCCACGTAACCGCGCAGCCGGATCTCAGCCAGCAGGGGAAAGTAGACGACGAGTACGACGCCGAACGTCGCCAGGTTGAGGACTGCGCTTACGATGTTGGCCGGCCTCTGCAGTCGGTTCGCCAGTCCCGGTAGCCCATGGCGTACACCCAGACCCAGGCACAAGGGCGCCAGTTGTGTCGCCAGCAGCGTCATGACGATCTGTCCCGCATCGACATGCAGCGTTTCGCTTCCTGACATGAGCGGCAAGAGCCCGTGTAGCAGCAATGGGGCGGCAATTGCCGACGAACTGGCCAGGAGCACCATCAACCCCACTGCGGAGGCCGCATTTCCCCGGGCGAGCCTGGTACAGCCGGGGCCGAAGGGTGCGCCGGGGCAGACAGCGAGAATGAGAAACCCGGCCGCGACCATCGCGTCGGCGGGCTTAAACAGAAGCAACAAGCCCACCGTCGCCGCGGGTACGCACAGGTAATTTGCCAGCGCGGCCTTCGTCGCCAGCCGCCAGTTTCGGGCCGCGGCGGTCAACTCGGCCAGACTCACCCCCAGCCCAACCGCGACCATCATTTCGAAGAGCGTGATCGGGACGAGGATCTTGATGAACCCGGCGGCGGTCATGATCGTTTTCTCATCATCACGCGGTCGACCATGAGTTATTGAGTTCCCGCAGGAGCGCTCACCGCTTCGGCTTGCGATTCGAAAAAGGCCTTCTTGCCGCCTTCGAGGACCCTTGCCGACGTCATGCTTGCGAAAAGATGCAATGCCCGGGCAACGATTCCAGTCCAACCCGTCTGATGGTTGGCGCCCAGCCCCGCCCCGTTGTCGCCGTGAAAGTACTCAAAGAACTGCAGGCAATCGCGCCAGTACGGGTCGTCCTGAAACTTTTGCGTTCCGCCGTATACGGGGCGCCGGCCGTTCTTGTCTTTGAGGAAGATGTTCGCCAGCCGGCGCGAAATCTCCTCGGCGACCTGGTACAGGTTCATCTGCCGGCCAGAACCGGTGGGACATTCCACCGTGAAGTCGTTGCCGTAATAGGTAAAGTATTGCAGCAGCGCCCGGATGATCAGGGCGTTGACCGGCATCCAGATCGGACCGCGCCAGTTGGAGTTGCCGCCAAACATTCCGGTGTCGGATTCCGCCGGCAAGTACGAAACGCGGTATTCCTGGCCGCCCGCATGAATCACATACGGATGTTCGGCGTGGTATCGCGACAGCGAGCGGATGCCGAACTCGCCAAGGAACTCGCTCTCGTCGAGCATTTTGGCCAATACCCGGCGGAGCCTGGTCTCGTCGAGGATCGAACAGAGTCTTCGGCCGGCAACGCCGAACCTGGTTGGGTCGTGGATCGCGGCGCGCAGCTCTGGACGAGCCTCAAGGAACCATTGGAGCCGCTCCCCGATTTCAGGGTACTTCCTGATTAATTCACCTTCAAACGTCGTGGTGGCGCAAAGGGGCAGCAGCCCCACCATCGAGCGCACCTTCAGCCGCTGCGCCTGGCCGTTGGGCAAGCGCAGCACGTCGTAGTAGAAACCATCCTCCTCGTCCCACATCCCGGTGTCGCCACCCATGTGCCCCATTGCCGAGGCAATCCATAAGAAGTGTTCGCTGAATTTGAGGGCCATGTCCGCGTAATCCGCATCGGTCATCGCCAGTTCGACGGCGATCTCCAGCATGTTCTGGCAGAAGAGGGCCATCCAAGCCGTGCCGTCGGCTTGTTCGAGGTAGCCCCCGGTCGGCAAAGGCGCGCTGCGGTCGAACACGCCGATATTGTCGAGCCCCAGAAAGCCCCCCTCGAAAACATTGCGTCCCGAGCGATCTTTGCGGTTGACCCACCAGGTGAAGTTCAATAGCAGCTTCTGGAAACAACTCTTGAGCCAGTCCTTGTCCCCTTCGCCTTTCTGTGCTTTTTCCAGGCGGTAGGTGAAAATCGTCGACCAGGCATGAACCGGCGGGTTGACATCGCCAAAATTCCACTCGTATGCCGGAATCTGGCCGTTGGGGTGCATATAGCGCTCGCGAAGCATCAGCTTCAGTTGCTGCTTGCCAAAGTCGGGATCGACGAGCGTCAGCGCCAGCACGTGAAACGCCAGGTCCCAGGCGGCGTACCAGGGATACTCCCACTTGTCGGGCATCGAGATCACATCGCCGTTGTACATGTGGTGCCAGTGATCGTTGCGGGGCGCCGCCTTGCGGGAGGCCTTGAAGGGGTCGGAACCGCGCTCTTCGAGCCACTTATCGACATCGTAGTGATAGAATTGCTTACTCCAGAGCATGCCGGCCAAGGCCTGCCGCATCACGTTCGCCTTGTCGGCGTCGAGCGATGCGGGAATGACGCTAGCGTAGAACTCGTCGGCCTCGGTTCGCCGCGCTTCGAGCACCTCGTCGAAACGGCGGCCGAACGGGCCGGCCCCCGCGCCGTTGGAATCGGCCAGCGCAGCAGGCGAAAGCCCTGTCAAGCGAAGCCGCAGCACCTGGCACGCGCCGGGCGGTACCGTGACGACATAATGCGCCGCCGTTTTGGTCCCGTGCTTCTCGGGGTTGACGGCCCCATGCTGGCCGTTCACGACAAAGTCGTTGATGCTGTCTTTGACGAAGGGGCTGCGATTCGCAACTCCGAACACGCGCTGGGTGTTGGTTTCGTTCTCGGTGAACAACAGCGGCACATTGCCTTCGCAATACAGGTAGATGTCGCCGAGCTTGGCATCGACCGCCTTGACGACGCTCTGCGCGGTCCCGCCGGGCACCTGCTGGAGCATCGGCCGATCGGAACCCGCCTGCCACGACCACACATTGCGGAACCAAAGCGTTGGCAAGACATGCAGCTCGGCCGGCTCCGGGCCGCGATTGTAGATGCTGATCTGAACCAGCAGATCGTCGGGCGACTGCTTGGCATATTCGACGAACACGTCAAAGTATCGATTCTCGTCGAAAACGCCCGTGTCGAGCAATTCGTACTCAAACTCGTTCCGCCCCCGCTGGCGGCTCGTATTGACAAGTTCGTCGTATGGGAAGGCCGCCTGAGGATACTTGTAGAGGTACTTCATATACGAATGCGTCGGTGTGCTGTCGAGATAGAAGTAGTACTCCTTGACATCCTCGCCGTGATTGCTTTCGCTGTTGGTCAAGCCGAACAGTCGTTCCTTTAGGATCGAATCCTTGGTGTTCCAGAGAGCGAGCGCGAAACAAAGCCGCTGCTTGTCGTCGGAGATACCCGCCAGCCCGTCTTCGCCCCAGCGATAGGCACGCGAGCGTGCCTGATCGTGGCTGAAGTAGTTCCAGGCATCGCCCCCCTCGCTATAATCCTCACGGACGGTGCCCCATTGCCGCTCGCTCAGATACGGCCCCCATTTTTTCCAGGGAACGTCGTGTTCGCGAGCGTCGTCAAGTCGTTGATCTTCGACGGACATAGGAGAATTCCTTTGCGGATTTGACGTCTGGCGGCAACTGAAAGCAAGTATAGTGCCAAATTACTTGACTTTCATCGTTTTTAATGCGAGCCCACGATCGTTGTCGGCAAATTCAGTGCGAAATCGTCTGGCCTGACAAACTGGATGAGGTTTCCGCTCGCTGCGGGCGACCGTTCGTGGATACCGGCGGGAGAGCGAAGTGTGCGGAATCGCACGCGATCGGCGCGGGCGCGCGTCAAAAAGCGCAAATTCAACGATTTCGTCGACCGCCGCGATCAGCCCCGTGCGCCTATCACCTTGCCAGCCATGCCCAGTGGAGTAAAATCGCAATGACAGGCACAGTTCCAGATTGCAGATGCACTCGCTCACGGAGGGAAGAGACATGATGATAACCGAGAAACGCCGGGCATCGCTTTTTGTCGACAAGGCCTGCCCCGAACATTGGATCGTGCGCGATCCAGAAGGGAATCTTTGGGTGCTTCCTTCCGTCGACAATCCCTGGGACAGCCGCTGGCCTTTCGTCCCGACCGAGCAAACGGAACTGGAACTGATCCCAGGCCATTACAAACCGATGCTCGGGCTGCCATTTCACTGAAGTTCTACTCTCATGCCTTTCATGAATTCTCGCACCTGACTCTGGGGGTCGTGGAGACACATGAGTTTTTTTAACGACCCGCTTAAAGGCTACGATCGACCAACTCGATTGCCCTGCCGCTGCCAAAGGCAGCGGCAGGGCAATTGGTGTTCAAAAACTGGAATGGTGGCCGCCTTGGGTAGCTGCCAGCGTCACAGACCACCGGGCAAGCCGGTGGCATGCGATCTTCCACCTTGCGGAAACTCGTCTTAGCCTTTAAGCGGGTCGTTGAGTTTTTACCGCGGACGACACCTTCGGACGGCGCCAGCAGTGGTGGCATTCAGCACGCCGAAATCCGGTTTTTTCGAGAAACTGCAATTGACACGGCGTTTGGGCCTACTTAATATCGCAGTTGTTGACGTGCTCGTGACGGGCACGTTGCTGACAGGCCCCGAAAGCCCCCTGCTGTGCAAGCTGTGCATGGAAGGGGTTTTTTTGTTGGCGTTCCCGCACGCCACACTCTGAACGGTTCACGCTGGACCGAACGATTGGCCGTGTGTTACGGCGATTGAGACCGTCTTGTTGTCTCGCAAGCTGGTGGCTTTTCGGCGCAAACGGAAATTATGGTCCGGTGCGGCGAATTCGGGCGCGCTATTCAGGGTCGATTTCGTTTACGTTTCGCAGGAGGTGCCTTGATGTTGCTGACGAATCAAACCGAAACCGCTCTGGTGTTGGCCGGCGCCCGCGCGGCCCAGGTCGTGCAGCTCGCGCGGCTTCGCCTGGCCGCGTGTGCGTACCCGGCCTTACGGCGCCTCGACTGCTGCTTCCATGAAGGTGTCTTCACCGTTCGCGGGCGCGTCTCGACTTTTCACGAACGCCAAATGGCCTGGATCGTGCTTTGCGATCTCGCGGACGTTGAGGAATTCGTCGACATGGTCGAGGTCATCGAACCGGTGTCGGAGCGCAAAGCCGTGCCAGAGTGGCCCGACGCGACGCCTCGCCGGGCGAGGTAGTTTTTCCCAAGACCCAGTATTCTCAAGAAGGAAGGTGTGTCATGCTCGTACTCAGCCGAAAAGATGGACAGCGCGTCATGATCGGGCCGAACGTCGTGGTCACCGTGTTGGAGATTCGCGGCGACACGGTCAAACTGGGCTTCGACGCCCCAAGCGAGGTCCGTATTCTTCGCGAGGAGGTCCGCCGGAGGAATGCGGATCAGAACCCAACAACGGTCGCCCCGCGTATTCCGATCGACTCCCCCTTTTTTGCTGAGTGCGCCTGAAGTGGCAGGTCACTTCGCCTGGTTGCGCAGGTGCTTGTGGCAGTTGACGCAGCTCAATGTGAGCTGCACATAGGCCAGCGCGGCCCCGTCGATGTTCTCCTCTTCTGAAAGGCGGATCAGCTCGCGGTTGGCGAAATGGAAGCTCTTTAGCTGAGCCTGATAGTCTTCGTTGCGCCCCCGGACGAACTCTTCAATCTGCGACAGGGCTTGCATCAGTTTTGCATTCTTGGCGATCGCCTCGAAGTCCTGCATGGCCAGGCCCGAGAGGATGTCCTGTGAGTATTCCAGCTTCTTCTTCATCCAGAAGCTGGGCTTCGTTTCGTCGTTGGGCTTTTTCTTCTCCTGGCCGTAAAGCGAGAACGCGGTCATAACCAGGGCCAGCAGGCTCAGCGCGGCAATCAGTTTCTTGGTCATCGGACGCTCCTTCGTGAAGGGTGCATTGGAACTAGACTCAGAACTCACAAGAACTCAACTCAGCAGCAAATGCTGCGCCGGCCGGTAGGGCCAGCGAGTTTCCCGTGCACACGGCAACGACACGTCCCGCTCGCTGTGCGATTGGGAACCTTCCGCGTGCGAAACAGCACAGGTACTCAGCAGATCCTTGGAAGCGGTGCACCGAGCGGTTCGTCGAGCGGTTGGGCACGCCCTAACGCTCGGCGTACGACCACCGGAGCTAAGCCGGCCGGCTCGACCGTACCGATCCTGGCGGCCCGATGAAAATTGGCGTGATGGTGCAAAGCTGCAAGCGCATTGCCGGCCTCGCCCGCCTCGACCGCCACGACCATCGTTCCCTCGTTGGCGACATGCAACGGGTCGAGCCCGAGCAATTCGCAAACTCCGCGGACGTCGGGCGTGACGGGCAATTGGCGCTCGTTGATGGCCAACGTCGCGTGGCTGGCCTGGGCCCATTCATGCAGCACGGCGGCCACGCCGCCACGGGTGGCGTCGCGCATCGCGCGCACCTTGATTCCTTTGGCGCGCAAGGCTTCAACCGCGTCGAACAGCGGCCCGCAATCGCTGGTTGGCGCCGGCTCGACTGCGAGCCCTTCCCGCGCGGATAGCACCGCGATACCGTGGCGGCCAATCGGTCCGCTCACCAGCAATTCGTCGCCCGGCACCAGTGCCGCGGGACCGGGCGGCGGTGGCGCGACCAGTTCGCCGATACCGCTTGTCTGGATGAACATGCGGTCGGCGACGCCGCGCGGCACGACCTTGGTATCGCCCGTCACGATCTGCACATCGATCCGTGCCGCCGCGCCGGCGATGCTTGTCAGCACCCGGTCGAAGACATCGAGCGGCAACCCTTCTTCGAGAATGAACGACAAGCTCAGCCAGCGCGGTCGCGCCCCCGCCACCGCCAGGTCGTTGGCCGTTCCGAACACCGCCAGCGTGCCGATGTCGCCGCCTGGGAAGAACAACGGCGACACGACGAAACTATCGGCCGTGAACGCCAGCCGGTGCTCGCATTGCGGCAGGAGCGCCGCGTCGCCCAAGCGGGCCAAGGTGGTGTTGAAGAGCTTAGGGACGATCCGCTGTTCCACCAGTCGCCGCGCCAGCCGGCCCCCTTCGCCATGCGCGAGCGTGATTCGCTCGTCGCTTTCCGCCGCTGGAACGGGGCCTGCCGTTGGAACAGGGCAATGCGGGTTCCACTCTTGATCTGCCATGTCATCACGCAGGACGTCGATAATGAAAATATGCGGCGCAAGCCCCTTCGGACGAAACCATCGGCGCGCCCAAAGGCCGTTCGGGCGTGCAGCGCGTGCCGAAGGCGGGGCAAGCTGTGGGCTTGAGCCGGCCCGCCAAGACGTCGCCCGCGCGGCACTCGGGCGGCTCGACAACCGGCAATTCCGACAAGCCAAACCGCCGCTCGGCATCGAATCGTCGCCACTCGGGCCGCAGCCGCAATCCGCCCGCGGCAAGCACGCCGATCCCGCGCCACGGCCGGTCGCAGACCTCGTAGACCTCCGCCACGATTCCACGGGCGGCCAGGTTGCCTGCCGGCCTCGCAATGCGGGCATAGCCGTTTTCCACACATGCCTCTCCCGCCTCAAGCTGGCGCACACAGGCCAGAATGCCCTTCAACAGGTCGATGGGCTCGAAACCGGTCACAACCACCGGCACACGGTAGCGTCGCGTGAACGCTTCGTACGATTCGTAGCCCATGACCGTCGTCACATGCCCCGCGGCCAGAAACCCTTGCACACGATTGTCGGGCAACGCGACGAGCGCTTCCATCGCCGGCTGCACACGCACATGCGCCACCAACAGGCTGAAGTTCTCCAACCCCAGCGCATCGGCCTGTTTGACAGCCAGCGCGGTGGCCGGGGCGGTGGTCTCGAAACCGACGGCGAAGAACACGACTTGGCGCTCGGGCTCACGGCGAGCCAGCTCCACGGCGTCCAGCGGAGAATAAACCTGCCGCACGTTGCCGCCGGCGGTGCGCACGTCGAGCAGGCTACGGCGGCTTCCAGGCACGCGGAGCATGTCGCCAAAGCTGGTCAACAGGCAGTTGGATCGCTCGGCGATTCGCTGCGCCGAGTCGATCGACTCCAGCGGCGTCACGCACACCGGACAACCAGGCCCGTGGATCAACTCCACCACTCCCGCCAGCTCCTCCTCGATGCCGTGCCGCAAAAGGCTATGTGTCTGCCCACCGCAGACTTCCATCACGGTCCATGCGCGGGTGGCAGTATGGCGAATCTCGTCGGCCAGCGCGCGGGCCGCGGCCGGGTCGCGGAACTCGTCGACGTACTTCATGCGGGTTCCTCCCGGCGCCAGCCCTCGTCGTCGCCTAAAATCGCCAGCTCAGCCAACAGGCGCTCGGCCTCACCGACGTCGATGCGACTGATCGCGACGCCGGCGTGGACGATGGCATAATCGCCCACTTCGGCCTCGGGCACGCATGCCATGTGGCAGACACGCCGGATGCCGTCGAACTCGAGCTCCGCGCTGGCAAAGGTTGGGTCGCGATCGATCCAACGGACGACGCGACCCGGTACCCCTAAACACATGCTTCACCCCCGTTGATTCCGGCAAGCGGCCACCGCCAATTGTCCGGCAGCCAGTCCGCCGTCGTTGGGTGGAATCTGGCCCGGCAACCCCAGCGGCTGCCGTCGGCCGGACCAACGCTCGCACAACAGCTCCGTCAGGACCCGATTCTGGAATACGCCGCCCCCCAGCACAACCGGCCTTTCACGGAATCGACGACAAACCGCGTCGATCGCGGCGGCGACGGCGCGATGGAACTTCATTGCCATCGCGCCCGGCGGCAGGCCTGTCGCGCGATCGGCCAGAATCGCCTTAACCAACGGACGCCAGTCAAGCTCCACAGTTTTCTCGTCGCGCAGCGGAAGTTCGTAGGCGCCCGCGGCCGAGGGATCGGAAGCGGCTTCCAACAGCATGGCCGGCTGACCCTCGAACTGCGCGGCATGCGTGCCCAGAATGAGCGATGCCGCCCCGTCGAACAGACGTCCGGCGCTAGTGGTGACGGGCGAAAAGCGGTCGTGGTTCAAAATGGCGACGACATTCTCTGCCGCCGAGCGCCGAACGTGGTCGCCGGCCGATTCGACCGCAACTTGCGCCGAATCCACCTGGGCGACCAGCGCCAGCGCGATGCGCCACGGTTCGCGGATCGCCGATTCACCACCCGGCAGGCGGAACTGGCGCAAGTGCGCGACGCGCCGGAATTCGCACGCGGTGGCTAACAGGAACTCGCCACCCCAGATCGTGCCATCGGTGCCATAGCCCGTACCATCAAACGCGATGCCAAGAACTTCACGATCAAGCCAGCCGTGTTCAATCATGCCCGCCGCGACATGGGCGTGATGGTGCTGCACTGGGAGGCTGGGCAACGGCTGCCGGGCCGCCCAAAGCGTGGTGAAGTAATCAGGGTGTAGATCGTGAACCAGCAACTCTGGTTCGGCGCCGTACAATTCGATAAATTGCCGCAGATGGGCCACATAGCGCTCGCGTGTGCTCAGGCCATCGAGGTCGCCGATGTGCGGTCCGAGGACTGCCTGGGCGCCGTTGGCCAGTGCGACTGCTGCTTTCTGCTGCCCGCCCAGTGCCAGAATCGGCCGGTTGCAATGCAGATCCAAGGGGAGCGGCGCCAGTCCGCGGGCAAGGCGCATCGTAACCTGGCGGCCCGCGATGACACGGACGACGCTATCGTCGATTGGGCGCATGATCGGCCGATCGTGGTGCAGCCAGGTGTCGGTGATCGGAGCCAGTTGTTCCTGCGCCTCGTTGACCTCGTGAACCAACGGCTCTCCCTCGCGATTGCCACTGGTGGCCACCAATGGACGACCGCAGCCCTGGGCGAGCTGCCAGTGCAAGGGCGTCGTGGGCAACAACAAACCGACACAGTCCATGCCAGGATGAACCGCCTTGGCGAGGCCGTTTTCGTGCCTTGCCCGCACAACGACAATCGGATTGGCCAAATCGGTCAATGCCCGACGCTCGGCATCGTTCACGGCCGCGAGCCTCACGGCCGTGGCGATCGAATCGACAAGCACGGCCAAGGGCTTGCCAGGCCGAGATTTCCGCTCGCGCAGTCGGGCGACCGCCTCTTCGTTGGCCGCATCAACCAGCAGTTGATAGCCTCCAACGCCGCGCAGTGCGACGACCTGCCCTGCAACGAGTGCGTCGACGGCCCGGGAGATTGCTGTTTCGTCGACAACCAAGGATTGCCCTGACGCTCTTGCGCTCCACACCCTTGGGCCACACACCCGACAAGCGTTCGTCTGTGAATGAAACCGCCAATCGGCCGGTGTCTGATACTCCCGCCGGCAGAGTAAGCACATTTCGAAGCGTGCCATGCTCGAGGCCGCTCGGTCGTAAGGCATGGCGCTAATGATCGAATAGCGTGGGCCACAGGCGGTGCAGCTCGTGAAGGAATAATCGTGTCGCCGGTCGTCCGACGACTGAACGTCGGCGAGGCATTCGGCGCAGACCGCCAGGTCGGCGGGCACGCGGGCGGCCATTCTACCGTCGCCTGCGCTGGGTTCGATCGCAAAGACGGAGCGGCTCGCGGGCGAGATGATCTCAACGCGCATTTGCTCGACGCGAGCTGCCTCGGGTAGCCGGCCAACAAGGCCCTCAATAAATCGACCGAGTGTCTCTTCGGCACCTTCAATTTCGAGCTCCGCGCCATGGCAAGTGTTCTTCACGCAGCCGGCCAGGCCGAAGGTCGCCGCCCATCGGGCAATTGCGGGACGTAGACCGACACCTTGTACTCGACCGGTAAGCGTAATCCGTCGTGCAGCTACCTTGGTCGGCTTGGCAAAATCTGCGCTCAGGTCGTGCAGGGCATTATTCCGCATTGCCTTGCCCCAGGAGCGTGGTTCGCCTGGTCTCCAAGTAGCGGCACCATTCGCCGATACCTTGCCCGTTCAACGACGAGACCGGCAGGACGGCCAGATCGGGCTGGATCTCGTGGGCATCGGCCGCCGCGGCTTCGACGGAGAAGGGCACATAGGGAAGGAGATCGAGCTTACTGACGACCAGCGCCTGGCTGGTGCGAAACGCTTTGGGGTACTTGGCGGGCTTATCGTCCCCTTCGGTCGTACTCAGCAGAAGCACGCGCAAGTGTTCTCCTAAATCGTGCGAGGCCGGACAAACCAGGTTGCCGACGTTTTCGATGAACAGAAATTCGCCGTCGAAATCGCCCAAGGCCTCCATGGCGCGCTCGACCAGAGGCAATTCCAAGTGGCAAGCGCCGCCGGTGGTCATCTGCACCACCGGCGTCCAGGAGACCAACCGTTGCGCATCGCGATCGGTAGCCAGGTCGCCCACCAGCACCGCCATGCGTGGAGCATTTTCTTTTGCCGACCAGAATCGCGCCGTGGCCGCCAGCAGGCTCGTTTTACCGGCCCCTGGCGACGAAAGCACGTTGACCACGAGCGTTCCACGTTCGGTACATCGTTGCCGAAACTCGGCGGCGCTGGCCCGCGCCTCGGCCTGCACTTCGCGGCGAACGGTGATCACCTGCACGCTCATGACGCCACTCCCGTGGGCTCGGCATGACGCATCGTCACGCTTTCCAGCACGAAACCGTCTCCTTCGACCACGTCGACGGCAGCCGATTGACACACCGGACAGCGGAAGCGAAACCGCTGCAACTCGAACGACTCGGCGCAGTCGCGGCAACGCGCGGTCAGGGCCACCTCTTCGATCACAAGCTTCGCTCCGGCGGGCGCGAGCCGCTCGAACGCCGCGGAGATCAACATCGGTTCGACGCCCGACAGCGGCCCGATGCGTACTCGAACCTCCTCGACCGCCACTGCGGCATGTTCCTTGGCCAGGCGATCGACTTGCTCAAGCAACGTTTTGATCAGCGAGGCTTCGTGCATCGTTCGGTTCCCTCTCGACGCGGTCGGATTCGCACAGGAATCGCTCATCCCGTTTCCCCAACTGGTGCATCGACGTAAGCAAACGACGTGACGATCAACTCGACCACGCGCTCGACAGCCGCCGCGACCTCCGGCGTCATCTCGGCACTGGGAAGGTGCTGCTTTCCCTCAACGGCGACAAGCTTCACGTCGCCGGGCAAGATCCCCAATTCGTCGGCCAACGCCAATGCCGACGCAAGCCCAAGATCGTGGCTGCCGGAGGCGCGGGCCAGGCGTAACTCGGTCGCCGGCCAATGCCAGCAGTGAACCGTGCCTGGCGAACCCTGATTCTCGCAAGCATCGCAGACGATCAATCGCTCAACGCCGTCGAGCCAGTCGAGCAGCTCGCCGGGCGAACGGGCAATGCGAACGTCGATCTCGCTCGCCGCCAATTCCAGCGCCAGACGCTCCGCCACACGCCAGCCGAGCTGGTCGTCGCCATGCGCGCTGCCCAGGCCGACGATCAAGTTCCTCCGCAATTCGTTGCGCCGGCACGGCTGTTTTAGCCGCGGCACACAGGAAGCGATCATGGGATCGTCGTTCATGTCATGTCCGTTCCAACGTGAACCGCAAAAAATGCGTCGAGCAACTGATGCACGGATCGTAGTTTCTTACCAGGTGCGCGCAGGCCAAAGCGGTTTGGCTCTCGTCGCGATCAAGCACCAGCGGCAGGTAGTGACGCAAGTCGTCTTCAATCTGGCCTTGGTTCTGCGACGTGGGTGGCACGATCTTGGCCTCGGTGACGCGGCCGTCGTCACCGACGCCGTAGCGGTGATAGATCAGGCCGCGAGGCGCCTCGGTCGCCGCGCAGCCCGTACCGGCGCGATATTGGTAGGCCACGCGCGGCGGTTTGGCCGGGCGGTAGTCGCGAAGGATTTCGAGCGATTCCTCGTAGGCGTGAACCAATTCCAGTCCGCGCGCCACGATCCCCTGGAACGAATTCGTGCAAGGCCATGCAATACCCACTTCGTCGGCCAACCGACGGGCAGTGGGGCTGAGCCGTTCGAGGCTCAGGTTCACGCGGGCCAGCGGTCCGACAAAATAGGCACCGCCGTCTGGCTGGTGCACCGAGTGCAGCGCCGTGGAATGGGCAACGTGCCTCTCTTCGTAGTGCCGCTCGTAGTCGGCGGCCGCGATCGCCTCGCCGTCGCTCGCGGTGATCAGACCCTCATTCATGGCGTATTCGTCGTTATGGACCAGGGCGACCATTCGGTATGGCCGCTCGAAGCGCGGGAAGTTAAAACCGGCCACCCAGCGCGTGGTGTCGATCGCCGCTTGCAGGCCCCATTCGAAATCGGGTATCAACGCCGCCAGCTCGTCGCGCCGCGGCGATCGGTAGAAGCCGCCAACCGCGACATTGACCGGGTGGACGGCTCGGCCGCCGAGGACTTCGAGCAACTGGTTGCCGTGCTTCTTCAGCCGCAGGCCGCGGTTCACTTCGTCGGGAAAGTCGCGAGCCATCGCCAGCCCGCTTTCATAGCCCAGAAAGTCGGGCGCGTGCAGCAGGTGCATTTGCAGCGCGTGGCTCTCGATCCACTCGCCGCAGTAGAGCAGCCGCCGCAACCGACGGATCTCTGGCGAAATCGTCACACCCAGCGCCGCCTCCAGCGCGTGAACCGAGCTCATCTGGTATGCCACCGGGCAGATGCCACAGATGCGGGCCGTGATGTCGGGCACGTCCTCCAGCGATCGACCACGGAGCAACGCCTCGAACAGCCGCGGCGGCTCGAAGATCGTCAATTGCACTTCTTCGACACGCTCGCCGCACAGCCGCACGTGCAGGCCTCCCTCGCCTTCCACGCGCGTCAGGGCCTCGATGCGGATCGTGCGGGATGGTGATTCGTCTGACATGCCGCGATACCTACCATTTCCTTGTTCCGACGTCTGTCGCCTTTCGCTCCGCGAAAGGGCGTTCTTTCGCGGAGCGAAAGGCGACATTACAGGCAACCGACGCGCAACCCTCGTGAGAGAAATTCCCTGTCAAGGCAGGATCTTCAACATCTACCCCCAAGGCTACTCCTTCTCCGCCGCCAGCCGATCGCCTTCAGCCCGGAACTCAGGCGCATAGCCGTTGAAGCTCCGCAGAAACCGCACCGATTCCGCGTTCGAAAGGCCGTCGGCGCGGAACTGCCCCGTCAGGCTCACGAGGTTCGGTTGAGCCGCGGGTCCATAACAGCCGTAACAACCACGATCGTAGGCTGGGCAAAGCGCGCCGCAGCCGGCGTGCGTTACCGGCCCCAGGCAGGGCACGCCACGCGCCACCATCACACAAACCGTGCCTCGACGCTTGCAATCGAGGCAAACACTATGCGCCGGCGTGCGCGGCCGCCTGCCGGCAAGCAGCGAAGCGATCACCTCCAATAACTGCTGCTTGTTGATCGGACAGCCTCGCAGCTCGAAATCGACCGGCACGTGGTCGGCGATGGCGGTCGAGCGGTCGAGGGTGTGAATATACTCCGGCCGGGCATAAACGGCTTGCACGTATTCCGGAGTATCGGCCCAGTTCCGCAGCGCCTGGATACCACCCGCCGTGGCGCAGGCCCCGATGGTCATCAAGAACTTCGCCTGCTTGCGCACTTCCTGAATACGCCGGGCATCGTCGGCGGTGGTGATCGAGCCTTCGACCAGCGCCACGTCGTAGGGTCCAGGTTCGACGCGGCTGGTCGCTTCGAGAAAGTAGACGATCTCCAGGCTGCCGGCTACCGCCAGCAACTCGTCCTCGCACGCCAACAGCGAAAGCTGGCAGCCGTCGCACGAGGCGAATTTGAATACGGCCAGAGTGGGTTTGCGGTCCATCACTAAAATGCCTCCACGCCCATCCAGCGTTCGACGCGGTCGTAGCGAAACACCGGCCCATCCTTGCAAATGAATTCCGGGCCAAGTTGGCAATGGCCGCACAACCCGACCGCGCATTGCATGTTCCGCTCCAGCGAAACCCACAATTGTTCGATCGAAAGTCCGCGGGCCAAGGCGCTGCGAACGGTGAAGCGCATCATCACCTCGGGACCGCAGGTGAGCACGATCGTCCGCTCGGGCACCAGCGAATGCAACCGGTCGAATAATCGCGGTACGACCCCCACGTTCCCCCGATAGCCCAAGGGCGCCTGGTCGACCGTGGTTTGCACGTCGAGCCCGCGCCACGACCAGTTGCGGTACTCGCGGGCGTAGATCAACGTATCGGGCGTGCGGGCACCGTAGATCAAAGTCAACTTGCCGTACCGTTCGCGCTGTGCAAGCAGGTTCTCAATCGCGGGTCGCAACGGCGGCAAACCCATCCCGCCGGCCACCAGCACCACATCGCGACCTTCGCACGCTTCGAGCGGCCACCAGGAGCCGAACGGTCCGCGCAGCCCCAACGTGTCGCCGCGCGCCAGCTTACCCAGCGCGCGGGTGGTGTTGCCCGCCAGGCGGACCGTGTGCCACCAGGTACGCTCCTCGGCCGACGAACCGCTGATGCCGATCGGCACTTCGCCCACACCGGGCAGGTAGAGCATATTGAACTGACCGGGGTGAAAGCGAAAGGCCGAGGCCGCCGCGTCGTCGACGAAACCCAATTGGTACGTGTTCACGCCGGCAGCTTCAGAAACCAGCTCGCGGATCGCGACGGTGTGCGATTGCCAGGGATTCGCCGCGGTACCAGCCAAAAGCGCGGTCGCCGTCATGGTTCAGTGCTCCGGATCGCCGCCACTTCCTCGGTCAGGTCGATGCCCACCGGGCACCAGGTGATGCAGCGTCCGCAGCCGACGCAGCCCGACGTGCCGAACTGATCGACCCACGAGGCCAGCTTGTGTGTCAGCCATTGGCGATATCGCGAGCGGATTTGATTTCGGACGATGCCACCGTTCATGTAGCTGAAGTCGATATTAAAGCACGACTCCCACTCGCGCCGTCGCTCGACATGGTCGCCGTCCAGATCGCTGACCTCCTTGACCGAGCTGCAAAAACAGGTGGGGCAGACCATCGTACAGTTGCTGCACGAGAGGCAGCGCTCGGCTACCTGGTTCCAGCGCGGATGTTCGAGGTTGTTCAGAAGCACGTCGTGAAGATCGTCGGTCTCCATGCGGCGTTGGATCTGGTCGACCGCCCTCTGCCGCGCCGCGTCGGCCGCCGACAGCTCACCATCGACTACCTCGCGAGTCGGCAGTTCGCCGAGAATCGCGGACCCTGTCTCGCTGCCAACCTCGACGATAAACCCACTCTCGGCGATTCCACCCCCGACGATCTCCGTGAGCGCAAGGTCGAAGCCGGCCGTGCAGCGGGGACCGGTGCCCATCGAGGTGCAAAAGCAGGTCGGCGCGGCCTGCGTGCAATTGACTGCCACGATCAGCGCTTGTTCGCGCCGGGCGCGATAGATCGGATCGACAAACGGTCCGTTGAGGAATACGCGATCTTGAACTGCCAGGGCGGCCAGCTCGCAAGCCCGCACGCCGAGGAAGGCATATTTCGGCGGTTTGTCGGCGGGTGAGCCCATCCGCCAGCCGTCGGCCGTGCGGTCGGCGGTGGCGACGGTGGCCGAGGGTGGAAACAGAAACCGCTTCCAGGAAAAGGGTCCCACGACGTAACCGAACAAGGCGTCGTCATCGCGACGCGCAAGGCGGTACTTGCCCGGCTCCTGCACGTCGGTCCAACCACGCGGCAGGTCGTCGATCGAGGCGATGGGGCCATAGACGATCGCCTCTTGCTCGATCGTGGGACCGATCAGCTCGTAGCCGCGACCGGCCAGCACATTGATGAGCGCTTGCAACTCGGACGTCGGCAGAAACCGGGACGGAGTTGGCGTGGAAGGCATCATGATCACATCCTGTTGCGCGGTTCGACGTGTGGGGCAGGTTTCCAACCTGCCATACCGTGGCCCCTTAAAAACCCGGTCCGCGTTCGGCAAACAGGTCGAGCAACTGCAATCGGGTGGCCGTCAGCCGCTGGGCAATCGCCCGCGCCATACGGCTCATCAACTCGTAACCCACATTGTGGTCGGCCTGGCAGACCTCCATCAGCTTGTGCGCCGCGGCGGCGACGAGTTGGGTATCGTCGACCGCGACCGCCGAAACCGTCATCCGGCCATCGCCCAAAAGCGCCGACCAGGCCAGCATTTCGCCCGGGCCAATCGAGAGAATCCTGACACGGCCGCGACCCGGCACATGCATATCGAGCCCGACGTGACCCGTGTGCACCAGGTATAAGAAACGGTTCTCATGCCCCTCATGGAAGATCGTGGCGCCGGCCGGGTAATCGACCAGCGCCGAGGCCGCCGCCAACTGGTCGAGTACGCCTTCGGGCAGGTCGACCGCGAAGCCCAGCTCCTTGAGGAGTTGCCGCAACGGTTGCTTTTCAATCATACGATGACTTCCATGACTGCCGTAGGCACGTTCGGGACCCATATCCTAGGAACTTAATGCCCTGACTTGCAACTCCCGTTCCGGAAGGCATCGAAGATGAAGGATGTGGGATGAGGGATGAGGGATGAGAGTTACCGTGCGAATTCGCGCATTGTGTGCGGTTGTGTCACGCTCCGTGAGCGGTTTTCGCGCACACCTTGCGTGTTGGCATTGCCGATTCGATTTGGCACAATAAATGCCCCTTTTAATCTCCCATCCTGTCGAATTTCTCAAGGGAGGGCCTGAACATGAGCGTCGATCTGACCACAAACTACCTGGGCCTGAAATTGCGAAATCCCTTGGTGATTTCCGCCAGCCCCTTGTCGGCTCACTTGCACAACCTCGAGCGGCTGCAAGAAGCGGGAGCCGCGGCGGCCGTGATGGCCTCGCTGTTCGAAGAGCAGATTGAGGGGGATGGGTTTCCGCCGCCTGGGCCGCAACCCCCCGTGGCCTACTCCGCGACCGAGCTGGTCCACTTCCGCGACCTGTACAACTACAACGCGGGTCCCGACAGTTACCTTCGCCACGTCGAGCTCGCCAAGCGGACGCTGTCGATCCCGGTGATCGGCAGCCTCAACGGCAGCGTGGCAGGCGAGTGGGTGCGGTTCGCGCGGTTGATCCAGGACGCGGGGGCAGACGCCTTGGAAGTGAACATCTACTTCGTCCCCACTCGGCCCGAGCAGACCGCGGCGGTTGTCGAGCAACAGTACATCGACCTGGTGGCGGCGGTGCGGGCACAAGTCACGATTCCGCTTTCGATCAAGATCGGGCCCTATTTCACTTCGATCCCCAACATGGCGAAGCGGCTGGTCGAGGCGGGAGCCAACGGCCTGACGCTCTTCAACCGCTATTTACAGCCCGACATCGACCTCGACCGGATGGAAGTCGGGCCGAATCTCGCGCTCAGCAGCCGCGACGAGCTGCGCGTGCCGTTGCGCTGGATCGCGATCCTCCGCAGTCAGCTGGAGGTCTCGCTGGCGGCCACCAGCGGCATCCACTTTGCCGAGGACCTGATCAGGGTGATCCTGGCGGGGGCCGACGTGGGCATGCTCGCCTCGGCCCTGATCCGCAACGGCCCCGACCATCTGCGGACCGTGCTGACGGAATTCGAATGGTGGTTGAACCAAAGGCACTTTAAGTCGGTCGAGCAGATCAAAGGGAGCCTGAGCCAGAAACGCTGCGCCTCTCCCAGTGCTTACGAGCGGGCGAACTACATCCAGACCGTCACGTCGCTGACGAGCGACGCGATTTGACGATCTGCATCCAGGGCGATGCGAATTCCGTTGGCCTCCTGCGCCAGTTCGCGTTAGAATCACAGCATGAAGGAAACAACGACGATTACCGAATCCGATATCCTCGCCGACGTCATTGCGCCCAATCATGGCGACCTGACGGCGGAGGTCGCGCAATCCGTGCTGCGTTGGAAGTTCACGGACGGCGCGCTCGCGCGCATGAACGATCTTGCCGACCGCAACAACAAGGGAACCATCTCGGCCCAGGAGCGGCAGGATCTCGAAAAGTACCTCCGCGTCGGCAGTCTCATCAATATCTTGCAGGCCAAGGCGCGGCTTTCACTCAAATCGGCTGGTCAACAAGGGTGCCAACGTCGCGGGCTATGATCCAGTGTGCAACCACGAAAAAAGCGAAACACACGAAAAGTTGAACCACAGAGACAGGCGGTTTGAGAGTTCTACGGCCAGGTTAGGTATAACCATGGGAGGTATAATTCTCAAAAAAAAGCGCTCGATTTCTGCCAAAGCGCCCGCTTTTGATACACTCCAGTGCAACAAAGGGTTCGCCCAGGTCAGCCGCGTCTCTGCTTTCGTACCTGTGCTCCGGCACCAGTGTCCGGGAACCTACGTCTCGCGCAACAGGTCATGGAAAGGCTTCCGGTTGCACATCGAGATGACGGGTGACGAATTCGTCCAGATCGTTGATCAGCGTGAGGAGCTCCTTGAACTGTTCCCGAAAATAGGAGGGATCGCATGATGGGTCGAAATTGCGAACGCGCCAACGCAGGCTGCGGATGCGCTCGCGATTAAACTCAAGTTCGAGGCGCCGAATGACAACGGTTGCCTCCTCTTCGCGTTTACGGCCGGCGCATGGGTCAACGGCACTGGTGCCTTCCAGCTCCTCCCTCGGCTCAAGTCGCTTGGCCGCCTTGACCAATGTTTTGGCATTTCCCGCCCTGACGGCGTCGAGCGCCGCTTGCTGGATCGGTTTGGGTTTGTCAACCACCTTGGCGGCATCCGTCACGCTGACGTCGCCGGCCTCAACCGCATCGACCAGCGCTTGATCGCCGTGTTCCAATACCTCGCGGGCTCGCTCCACGGAGCGGCAGCCGACGTTGAGCAGTTTGGAAGCCTGTGAGATCGTCATGTCAGCCGTTTCACGATTAAAGGCGCCAATTGGCGCCTTTAAACCTGCTTTACAGGCAACGACTTGCGCCGTGTCTCTCCCTCTACAGAGTGGCTTCCGGCCCTGTTTCAAAACGGCCAATTTCGCGGCGACGATGGCGCGCTGCGATTCATTGAGTTGCCGGCGGCGGACGTTCATGGAAACGACGAACGCCACGGGATCGTCCCCTTCCCACGGTTCGAACGAAGGTTGCCGCTTCGCCATCTTGCAGGCATTGAAGCGATTGCGTCCGTCGAGGATCTGGCCCTCGAAAACGTAGATTGGCTCGCGTTGGCCGTGGGCCTCGATGTCGGCGGCCAACTCCTTAATCTCGCCGTCCGACATGAGTGGAAAGACATTCGCCAAAGGATGGAACTTCATCATGCACCTCCAGATGGTTTGAAACTTGCCTGATTCACTCAGGGCAGTGTTCGCCGTCGGTCGCGACAAGCGGCCGGCGTCGCATAGCGGCATCGTATAGTGAACGTTAGTATATATCAACAGTGTATTCAAATTATTTTACTGTTGGTGAAACAAAATGGCGGAGAACGAACAGGGTGCCACTCCAAGCGGCCGAGAATGAGAGACGTGGGACGTTCGCTTGTGCCGCTAAACGCCTCCGCTGGGCTCGTCCCAGTGGGGCGACGACTGACAGGCTACCTCGGCACCGAAGTCAAACACCTGCCCCACTGCGCCCCTCCGTCGGCGACCGACGCCGACGACATCGCGGCGGACGGACAACTTGAGGCGAGACGGCGGACGATCCACGAATGAATCGAATTGCACGAATCGGAATCATCAAGACGGATCCGGCGACAGAGATCTTCAACCACGAAACAGACGAAACACACGAAAAAAAGAAGGAGCGGAAGGTTGCGTCAGACGCCGCTAACATAGGACCGCGTCATCCGTGGTATTCGTCATCCGTGGGTTCCTCCGATTCCACGACGACGGCTAACTCGGTGGGAAACTTGGCGACCGCAAGCTGCTGACGCTGGGGCATTCCTTGCTGACGCTGCTGACGCTGGTGGAAAATGCAGCGTCCGCTGGCGCTGAGACACAAACTCAATCGCAATCGTCGGTTGCGATTGTTGCTGACGCTGATGACGCTGCTGACGCTGCTTTTCCTTGTCTCACGAGTGGGGGGAGGGGGATGGTGAGGAGTGAGGAGGTGAGGGCCGGCCCCTTTCGGCGGCCGGGCTCAAGAACCTGCGTGACGAGCACGCCCGCACGATCTAGCCCGCTCAGAAACTCGCCGCCGAGGCGTTGGCCCTGGAGCAGGAACTGTCCGACCTGGTCAACGCCGCTTATGGCCTAGCGCCCGACGAGGTCGCCTTGATGTGGGAGACGGCCCCGCCGAGAATGCCGATTGGGCAACCGCGCCTTGGGACCGACATGTAATGTTTGGCGCGTCTGCGTTTCGGGTCGCGCCCCGTTGGGGCTTACAACTGGGGATATATTTCCGCGGACCCACGGTTTCACCCTGGGCTATCGAGTTTGGCCCCGCTGGGGCCGGCGTCCGGCCCCGCGCTACGCGCTTCGAGAGGCATGACCACAACGCGGCGCGTTGGGCGCCCGATCGCTGCCTCTTGATCCGCCCTAGTTATCGCGTTTCGCGATCCGTCACCGCGGGGCGCTCGGCCGGCGCGTAACTTGGCCGTCGGCGGCGCCCCAGCGTAGCCGCAACGCGGCGTCATTCGATAGCCCAGGGCGCAGCCCTCGTTGTTCTACGTAAGTCGCGAGAGACGTATCGTCCCGTTCACGGGGCCTTCCGCGAAGCGATCATAGACCCGGCATTCATGCCTTAGGGTTACCGGGATCTTTTGCAGTTTGTCTTGGGATTCGTGTGGCTGTTCGGCCAGAGGCGCGGCGGCCAATGGCCATCATCTCCTGTGTCCCGTTGTTGTGGTCGCCGGATGGCAGCGCGTGTGATAAAGGCCAGGCGTTGGCGGACAGCACAAGGGCGTCAGCCCGCCGTGCAGGTGTCCGCCAAAGCCTGGACTTGGCTTCAGGATTGGTGGAAGGCCG